>ENA-OPBE01000394-OPBE01000394.1-human-gut-metagenome-genome-assembly--contig:-NODE-394-length-43466-cov-2.329317_pt1 | contig 43466 bp, 71 predicted proteins | sample MGYA00241066_ERZ501448 | MGnify/ENA primary metagenome ERZ501448 (study PRJEB25962, sample SAMEA2042585) | human gut metagenome | biome: human gut; feature: human-associated habitat; material: faeces...
AACCTAACCCAGCCACTCTTATACCTATTCTTGTATTCTCGTTTGTTTTCAACGAATATAATCTGCTAGTTTGTGATATCTAACTTGGCTTTAAGGATTGAATCCTTCCTACTAACTATGATAGTTGTTAATTCATTTAGCTTAAGTTCTTCTTTGAAGTCCACTAATTTATGTTTGATTACAGTCTTAACTGAATCTTTAATCTCTGTATTGATTACACTGACATTAGTTAGGTTCTTGTCTTTGATTTTTAATTTCTTCTTAGTCTCATTAACCTACTGTATTAAACTATCTTGACTAGTATTGAGTTCATCTATAGTAAGCTGTAAGACTCTATTTCTTTTAGTTAAATCAGAAGCACTCTCTTCGTAACTTCTGAGATTGTTAGTTACTCTGTCTATCTCTTTATTTAACTTCTGTAGCTTATGGTTCTAAATAAAAATAGTCGCAATAAGTAAACTAACTAAACCTACTGCGACTATCTTATAATATTTTGCAAACCAATTAACTACCTTTAATAGTACTGTGATCATCTGGTAATTCTTCATCAAGTTTGACATCTAAGTATTTCTCTCCTTTAGCTTTTATAACTTTCTTAAGTACACTCCATACTTTCCATTTTGGATGTAGCTCACATAAAGATTCTAACAATGACCAGAATTCAACCAGAGCAATAGCTCCCGCAATGAATTCGATAGCATGTAGATCTATAGAAGTTATAATTAATTGATCAATTGTGAATGCACCACAAATTGCAATGACTGTGTCTCTAATCTTATATATTGTTTTCCAAGCTTTATGAGATTCAACTTTTGTCTACCCATATTTCTTGGACACTTTATATCCATAGATAGCGTCAACAATCATCAATACAGCAATTGCTGTTATTGGCACATACACAGGGGCATAGAATGAGGCTAAACCAGCCAACACGCTGGTCGTAAACTTCTCTACGCTACTGAACATGTTCTTGAATATTGACATAATGGGCTCTCCTAAATAAAATGGATTCATAAATAGTAGGATAAGATTAGTGAAAATCAAAAAGCCCTAGCGATTAAAGGGGAGTAAAATCTGCTAAGGCTCTGTAAAATTGTTCGAGATTATACATATAAAACGTATACCTCTCTATTATGTTACCTATTAGAATTAACACATAGTAGCGACTAATAGCTCTTTTTGTTAGAGAGTTAATATTCCAATAGATCTTAGATTTGAAAGCAAAGTATTAATTTTACTGATTACTGCAGAAAGTTCAGCATCAGTTGCTAGGTTGTCTACTTTTCCTGCTTTCTTTACTCCTCCTATCGCTTCTGTAGTAGCAGCTGGAAGAATATAATTGTTAGCATTATCTTCAATACCGTTTAATTTTACAAGCATATCTGAACTCATCAGTCCATTTGCATCTTCACTAACTACAGGGATATTTACTTCACTCTGATTTATAGGATACCATTCTGTACCATCATAGGTCTTAATTATACCACCATTAGGATCAGCTGTTAAGTCAATCCAATATGCTACCTCTTGCGGATTAGGAGCAAATCTAGATGCTTTGAAATTTGGGTTTTCTTGTTTTGTCATAATCAATTTGCTATTTTACTAGGTAAATTCCATTCCCCTAATACTACTGCACCTAGATCAGTGTATTGGTCTATTCTAATATGTCTACTTGCAAATGAGTTGAGATCTATCTCTCTAGTGTTTTCAAAATGTTCAACGTTATCTGGAGAGTTTACGTCATAGACCTCAATTCTACCTGCAAATATAGCTTGTTCTTTGTATATATTATTCCTTCTAGGTTCTATATCATATAACTATGGAAACACATAGTAAGCCTAAGGATTAATAAATATAGGTCTATATAATACTGTTTTCATATTAATAATCTTTTCTGTTTGATTTCTTTAATAGTTAAACCTAATTCTTTCATCTCATCAAATGTAAAATTTCTATTTCTAGCGCAGTTACATTCATAACAACACGGAACTACATTCGATTTAAGATGACCTACATCGTTATTAATTCTGTCACATCCTATTCTATTTGTATCTCCACAATAAACGCAAGGTTGATTAGTTATATTATTTAACATCCAATCTATCGTGATATCGCATTCTTGTAACCCAGCTTTTCTATCTTTAATTTTGTATGAAGAAATCATTTTAGAAGCTTTTACTCTATCATTAGGTCCATCTTTAGGAGATTTAGTATTACGTTTAGATTTAATACCAAATAGTATTTCTTCAGTAGTCAAATTTTTCTTAGAGTAATATCTCTTACGAATTCCATATTCACTCCTTTGAATTTCATTTGACCACTGTTTAAAAGTAAGATTCTTTCCCTGATATTCTATTCGTATTTTGCTAATAGATTCATTTAATTCTAATTTGTCTAACCAGACAAAATTATCTTTAGAATAAGGTTTAGTGAAATCAATTCTTCGAAATACTTTTCCTTTACTATAACTGTCTTTGACATCGTTAAAAAAGGTTATAAAATCATTCCATTCTTCACTATATCCAATCTTCTTTCCTTTCTTAGTAAATTTTATACACCTCCATACATTATATATTTTAGGGTATTTAGTTCTAAGTTCGTTTATCATGCTTTGAACATAGTTATTTTATTATAGAAACCTTGATCGTATACATCAATATGTACCCAAGTAACTCCGTCTTCTAATCTAATAGGATAAGGAAGTTTATCTTGATTATCTTTGATTATTTGTCTTAGTTCTTCTGCAGATTTACTACTACAACTAAAATCTATTCCGTTGCCAGTAACATGAGCAGATAGATAAGCGCTAGTTTTACCTTTTACTATAGGGCACATGTTGCATCTCATACCTCTTTGTTTTAGAGAACTCGTATTGATAACAATTGGCAAATTTATTACCTCTGTACGTAATACTAATAAAGTATGTAACAGAGGAGTACTTAGAAACATCCAAGCTTGTGTATTGAATTTTTCATAAATATGATTACACACTAACTCTTTTATATCAAAATACTTTTTTAGTTCTTTTATTATTTCTTGTCTTGTCATATTGTTTATCCTTTTAATGTTCCATTATTAGCTTCCGCTCTATCCTAAAGTGCATTACTAAATAGATCTGCAGCAACATTTATCCCAAATGTTCTATGATCATCATCTATAGAATCTATTTTAGAATACACTTTAAGGAGTAGAACGTAAATCTATTCTAGAAGTTCCCTATCTGTTAGATGAACTAAGTATGGATTCATAATAGTGATACATTTTGTGACAACGTAGCCTATATGCTTGTTACTTTAAATGTACTGTTATTATAAGGAGTAAATTCGTATGAAATACATATCTCATTATCATAATATGATATAGAAGTATATCCTCCGGATAATTTATTCTCAATTCCGCTAATGTCACATATCTTTTTAAATGTTATACCAAAATCATAACTGATTTCTAATATTTGTGAACCTCTTTGCCATCCACCTTCACCTGATGGGTCTGTTGCTCGTGTACGTAAAACTATACCATTTCCTGCATACAAACAACATTCTTGTAGTGCTAATCTATCAGATGTATCTATATCCATCTTTTCATATCCGTGGTTATATTCGTCTTTACTAACTTTGTAAATTCCTTGTAGTGTTCCATCTGTCATTCTTGTACTAATAAGAATGTTTCCCAAACCGTCCGGATAAATAGAACACTCGTCTGTACCTAAGTCAGCATTTAACATTTTAATATAACAGCTTTTTTCTGATATATTATACGCAAGAAAACCGGAGTCTTTTTTATTATTTAACCTCATTAGGAAAGGAACATATATTATTCCATCTTCCTCAAAGGCTTTACTACCCCCACCGCAAAGGAAACCAGCTTCATTATTTAACAGTGTCGCACTACTCCATGTAACACCGTCCTCTGTCGTTCTTACATAGGTAGCAGCCGCAGTAACATTTGCATTGGAATCTTGGGTAATTTTAGTGTAGAATAGATATACAGTACCATTTACCATGCAAGTTGTTGGATAAGCGATACCATCTTCTAAATCCGGCATGTTATCTACAAATTCATATTTTTGTTTAATGGAATTATCCTAGTTAAGTATATATACATATTCTTTGAATTCTGAAAAATCCCCAACAGAACCTATATTAACTAATGCCATCAACAATCTATTTTTATTAGATAAGATTTGAATACTTGGAATTCGTATTCCTGCCGCCTATGCTACTTCAGAAGGAATATCTATTTGCTATTCGTTAACTTTCTGATAATCAATATAAGAAGTGAATCTATTAAGAATTGCTCTTTGTGTATTAGCTACGTATCTATTTATAATATTTGTATACTCTCTTTTTTCATTTACTATGTTTTCTATAGTATCTTCATAAGTTAGAGTAATAGAAGCTCCATCAAGTGCAAATCTTGTTTGTGCAACAAATGTATAAATATCTTCTGTAAGTTCTAATGAGAATGACAACACTACTGCTGGGCTTGTACCATAAACTATTTTATCCTATATAACATTACCATTAATATCAAATGGTATAATTACAGGTACATTTGCGTCAGAATTAGTGTTACCTTTCACAGTAACACGTTTCATTCCTTTGTGTCTAACCTTATTAGTTGTTGCGTATAGACCGCCAGCATAAGTTTTTATACCGCTTTTGTTATAATAATAATTTTTTTGGCTGATCGATAATAAATCTATACTACATTCGTTTATTTTTTCAATATTAATGGAGTTAGCATCAGCTTTATTCTCTATAGTCTAAACATCTTTATACAAATTCTCTAAAGAGCTAGCCATGTTGATTGCTATCTGCAAAGTAGCAATACCAGCAGTCTAACGAATAATTCTTAATATACCTGCATCTTTGGTAGGATTAATCTCTATAATATCGTGTGTTGTTAATGTAATATTACTTTTAAAAGTTTCTATAACGTTACCACTAGGTGTTACACTTCTAATAATGTAGTTAGAAGAAGTATCCTATGTAATATCTGATATAAATATTTTAAACATCTAATCTGCTTTAATATCTAATATTATATCTTGGTTCTACTATTCAGATGTAAAATTACACGTAATCCCAAATAATGAATTATACACAGAAGATATAATAGCGTCATTAGCTTTAGTTCTATCGTATAAAGATAATATATTATTAACTATATTAACTGTAATACATAAATAGCCATCTGATTTTATAGATACTACTATAATTCTTAATTTAGTAGCTTCTAATGTTGGCGTTATTTCTAATAATTGATCTTTATATAATGTAACATTTGAATAATATGTCTCTACTACTACACCTGCATTATTGATACTACGTATTATATAAGTCTGATTGTTATCTTGTACAACATCATTAACATATAATCGTATTGTCTGTGAAGGCTTGATATGCATTTCTATATCTATATTTTTAGTTGATTCGGACTATAGAAAATCATATTTATTGTAATTAATAGAATTATTTAAATTAGTAATAGATTCAGTTACTGTTTTCTAATTTATTACAGCTACTTCACTATCACCCAGCTCTCCTACTACACTAGTAGGATTAGCTGGATATTCTAGAGCATTCCATCTTGTAACACCATCACCTATCTTATAACCTTTAGCTCCATCAGTTATAATACCTATTTCTCCCTCAGCTAATATTGGATTAGTTGTTGACCAATTAGCTGCTGTATCTCTTCTTTGTAATATTCTATCCATTATGAGTTATAATTTATGAATGTATTTGCTAATATATCTCCTCTTTTTACGGTTAAAGGTGAGTTTACATCCCTCGTGGCGTGCCATCCCATATTAGTATATATTACTCCATTAATAGGAATATCCTCGCTATCATTTCCTGAACCAAATGCTGCATTATTACAATATAGAAAAGATTGCCTAATAGAATTTTCATCGGTTGGATCCGTTTGTCTATAAGAAAAACCCACCTTTGAAGCTATATCACAATAAATAGCTCCATGTTTTAATGCTACGGTTTTAGCAGCTTCATTATAAACGGTATATCCATCATGCCAATAACTACATATAATTACATTACATGGTTTTCCAGATTTAGTTCCATACCATTTAGACGTAGGATCTAATCTTAAATTATAACAATCTAAAGTATATTTTTTTATTAGATAATCGAATCCAGCCGCATACCTCTCATTTAAAATATCATTTTGAGGATAATATCCGTGCGCAGAACCTCCAGTTTGAGGTAAAATATGATGCTGAGGATTTGAGGGATTAGGAATGCCACTTATTGGTAATCCACTATCATCATAACCTTTAGCTTCATAATCTTCTACTGTTTTTTGCAAAATTGTAGAAGTATCGCTTGTATAAGCTATATTATAATTATGAGTGTGTGATAATACAAAGAAATCTATGTTTTCTAGTTCTTCTTTGGTATAAAGAATTCCTCTCCATATTTTATCACAAGCATTCATAGGATTCTCCCCAGATATTGCTACGTTTTTACATCTGTATCCTAATTTTCTACAAGCATGCTCAAACCATCCATTTCCTGGCATAGCATTACTTGCTCCAGTTAAGAATGCAAATTTAGGTTCATAGTTATAAATAGGATTAGTTACTAATCTGGTTTTACAGAATTCAAAGTCAGTGCAGGTCTATCCAAACTCAAATTGCGCTTTATTTGGATAAAACAGATAAGTACTATTAAACTGTAATACAATTCTAGCGTAATTTACATAGAAGAATTTATCTGAACAAGTTACTTTATAAGTGCCTTTTAGATTCTCATCTATAGTTATTGCATCTGCTCTTACTAATTCATCTGAATCGTTGAACCACAGTATTCTAACAGATAAAGGATTATAAGGTTTAATACCTTGTATAGAATAAGTTCCAGGAGACAAATACAATTTATTAGACAAAATTCCATCTTCAGTTTCTATAAATCCTGTAGAAGCAGAGTAACTATATCCGTATAATAGATCATTTGTATTTATTAAATTTTTTCCAACAACTTTCTATAAATATCTTGGACTGTATTTTTCTAAATCAGAAATGATAGTACCTTCTTTTTTTATGAAAGTATTAAGTTTATTTTCTATTAAAGATATGTTAGAATTAAAAACATAAGCTTCTGTTGTAATATTTGCGCTACATCTAAAATACACAGCATTAGAAGGAAAATCTGTAATATTAACCACAAAATCTGTAAATAACTTTATTTCTCCTGAATACAGAGTAGAAATCGGATTATAATCAACATCATAAAACCAAATCTTTGATGATAAAGTAGAGTCATTTCCTGTTAATATTATTGGTACTTCTTTGTTCAATTGTATAAATGGAGTAATTTTATAATTGTCGTAAGCTAAAGGTAAACCCGTAGTATTACTTAGTAAATATCCACTAATAGAAAAATCTTTGTTTACAATAGTAGATATATCTCTAACCGCTTTTTGACTTATTGTATTAGTTCCACTACTTCCTATAGTTTCTTTAATAGACTATACTTTTATAGCATCGGAATTAATAACTCCAGATCCATCCTATACTACATTAATAGACGAATATGAATGGTTGTCAACTTTAGCTAAAGTAATTAAAGCTAATTGTGCTGTAGTTGGTATTGTTGAATTATAACTAGTGCTACTACTTATATAACTATTGATATCAGTAGGATCTAGAGAATTAAAATATAATACTCTAGTTAATACAACTCCACTTATAGACAGTATTCCTGAGTCTTTGAATATTCTAATCCAAGCTGTATCATAATTATCATTCTAAATATATCCAATATAGCTACCTTTACCACTTATATTCCCTAGATGATTATGATCAATATTAGGTATATTACTAAAAGAGGAATCTGATAAAAATTTTCTATATATCAACTCATTTACTGCTTTCTAGCTTATTGCGGCAGTAGTACTATCTCCAAGTTCCTAAATAACATTCTCTGCAGCTAAGTAATCAAGATTGTTCCATGCAGTTACTCCGTCTCCAATCTTTCTAAGCTTAGTGTCGATCTCGAAACCAACTTCACCTTCCATTAATATAGGATTAATCTCTGTCCATTTAGTAGATATATCCCTTCTCAATTGTATTCTTTCCATAATTAATCTTAAATTACAAATGCATTTGCACCACCACAATCTATTGTTCTAGTACCACCATATTTACTATCAGCTCTACCACCATCAAATATACCAGACTTAACTTCTGTAATAGAACCTACATTAACCCACTTAGAAGTATTATCTTTCCATACATACAAGTTATATGGAGTAGCAGTACCTACTGCATAAGCTGTGCCTATAGTAGCTGTAGATGGAAGAGAAGCTACATCATTAACCCAACCAGTTAATTGATAGCCATCTCCCTTCTCTCCTTTAGAACCTGGTAAACCAGTAGGGATCTCAAAGTTAAATACAGCATCATAGGCAGTACCTACATTAGTTACCTTAGCTTGTTGTGTATAAGGTAAAGTAGTAGTAACTCCAGCATTAACTGTGTTAGTGTCAGGTAAGACGAAATCTAATACTATCTATCTGTCTGTACCTACATTGTTAATATCAGGATGAATACCTTTGACTGGAGTTACTGTACCTACTTCAACTGTAGGAATAGTTTCTTTTACTTCTTCAATCTTATTAGACAACTCAACTTGTTCAGCCTATAAACCTTTTATATCTTCTACTGTGGATATAGGAGCCTTGGTACCATCAAGTAATTCTAAATTAGATTGGATAACATCAGCTGCTTCTTGACCGGTCATACCTTCAAGAATAGGCTGTATAATTTCATTCATTGCATACATTCTCTTTATCCTCCAATAAGAATTTATAAATTTGTTTAGACAGGGTAACTAAACTATCCTTTAACTTATATTGTCTAATCAATCCTGCTGCTATGTTCATAGCTTCTATCTTTAAATTTTGTGTTTCGCTCATAATATTTATGTTAAACCGTTACTCCTGTTGAATCTACCCATCCAGTTCCAGTCCAATATATAGGTTTGCTAATAGTAGTATCAAAGTATTGTAAGCCTACAGGCATATTTAAATCTGCACTAGGTCTATTAGCCGTAGTTCCACTTAGTAGTGTTGATACATAATTCCATTTACTATCATAACCATATTTTAACAGATGCCTCTAATTATCAAAAGTAAGTTTTCTATCAGAAAGAGTAGCGTCATAACCCAAAGTGATTCCTTGTCCATAATACTAGGTTATAAATGGTACAATTAATCCTTTATCAAGTTGTACCCAATCCTTACTATTATCATATGTAAATACCTTTTCTAAAGAACGTTTTCCTCCTTTTTGGATACAGGCCCACCATTCCATATTATCACTATCTATTTGAATTGGGCTTATGGAAGATTTTAAATAATCGGCTCCTAGGGCGTTTATGTATTGTTTTTCTATTACCTCTAAAGTAGGGATACCTGCAATATATGATTTGTTTCTAATAGTACTTCTCGTAGAATCAATAATAGTATTAGGACCGACCATATTTAATATATGCGGCTTATCAGAAGCCATATATGTGTGATGATTCCCTATAATCATATTATCTACTGCTTCCGCTGTATTATTAAAGTCTATATCACACGTAGCTACAGTTTTATCACCCTCAAAATAATTACTACTAATAGAATTACCTACAGGTCTAGAACCAGTAGAATACAAAATATCAATTCCTTTGACTTTGAAATCTTGAAAAGTATTACCAATAATTCTTAATCCGTTACAGCTATCAATTACTATGTTTGTCTTTACAAGATAAAAATTGTTATATAGAACATTGTTAGCATTAGCATGACCCATAAATTTTATACCTGTATTAAAACTTGAGATATTACAATTAGTGATAGTATGATAATAAGAACTATCTGTACCGTCAAATATAATAGCAGTATCTACTTTAGAAGATCCCATATTAAGTTTTTCAAATACACAGTAATATGAAGAATATACCTTGATTAAAGAATCACCAACAAAAATATCAGATGGATTAATGCTGAATGTTTTGAGTATTATATTATTGTTGTCTATATCTATAGTACTGTCTATACTGATGATAGATTCTGTAGTACTTTCTCCTTGTATACACACACTGTCTGGTATAGACACTGTTACAATAGGATATGTATTCTTTAACAACTATAAACTCTTAGAAAGTTTCAAAGCTTCATTAATGGGATATTTACTGTCAATAGGATTAAACCATTCTAAATAACAATTGTCATTACCCCATGTACCTCCTATGGTTATATTATTGAATATGACATTTAAACCAGAACGAATTTTAGTATCACTTCCTACAATTGTTCCATTACTAAAACTTCCACCTTGAAAGTCTAAAGTGCAATTTGCAGGTAATGTTAGAGTTTCACCGTTAAGGTCTATATCTGATACTATTTTATAGATTGTTTTACTAGCTACGAAACTGGTGTTTCTAGAAGCAAATATTACTTTATCTATATTAGTTCCATCTGGATTCTACCATCCATCATTGCCATAGTTAAGAGTAGTATCTAAATTTGTATCATAGTAAGAATGGCCCAATATAGGATTCGAATACTATGAAACTGCCTGTTTACTGCTCCCGTAATAAGGATTCAGAGTAGGAATAATATCATCAGTAGACTTATATACATCCCAAGATTTATCTTTTCTCTAAATGAATTTAATAGAGCTATTAGGTAATAATTCGAAAGATGGGTCTTGGTTATATACTAGAGGTTCGTTTATTTTATCTCCAGGAATAAATCTAGAATGTACTACATTTTCCTATTGAATATTTTCAACTGTAATTTCAAAATTACTTACCGTACTTCCTTTAGGTAATCTAAAACTTTTAACAGAGGGATTATTAAAAATGATTTTATACCCCCAATAATTATTGGAATTGTTAGATAACAAGAAATTATCATCATTATTCACGGTGTACACAGGGGGTACACTGTAGTGTATTTCACTGCTGTCGTCTATGAAATAAGGTATATTAGAACCTCCATCCATAGATGGATTGTCAACATTAAACAAATGAATATTTTTTGGAGAGTTACCAAATGTTGAAAACATTAAGTAACTTACCCTATTGTCAATTCTTGTATCTGTTACTTTAATACCATTTATAGTAAGTTCTGTAGAATTAGCATAATCATATGTAGTAGGATTATAGAATTTTAATACTGCTGACATTGATTTAGCAAAACTACTATCTACTTTAGGATTAAGAACAGTTAAGTTATTTATTACTATAGGTAATCCGTTATCTACCATATTTCTGAATTCTAACGGATTCATATATGAATTAGATATAGTGATGTTATTTAATTCTACTAAACCTTTTATTTTGTTCTATAGGTTAGAATCAGTAGTTACTGAGGAATATCTCAACGCTGGCAATAAAACAGAAGTATTTCTTGAACCATCTAAATTACTTGATAATCCATTAACTTGTACATAAAATTCTCTGTGATCATCAGTAACATTATCATGCATTAAATGTGCAGGAACAATATGTAAGGCACCACCAAAATTGTTTTCTGAAGTATAATTATTAATGGTTACTTTAATACGTTCGTCATATCTAATAGCATCTGGTTCTATATCTATACCAGCAGCTGGAGCTGTATATTTTAGTATACCTGTATTCGTAGCTTTAAAATTATCAATTATACCTCCATATAAAGCTACAATAGATAATCCCTATCTTCTATTATAATGCGCCTCACAGTTATATAAGTTACAATCAAAGTTGTTAGATTCTTCCGATCCTGTAGATAGAAAAATATATCCATCACCCCAATTGTAATTGGACTTACAATTATATAAATTGATATTTCTAGAAGAAGATATAGCTACTCCAAATCCGTATTCTCCCTAATTAACAGTGTGAGTATTTATATCTCCTTCAATATTTGCTCCATATATAGATACGTTCTCAACTCTATATATACTCAATATAGAAAAATATAAAGCAGACTGTTTGTCTATTATAAGTTTAGACCCATCTGTAAATTTCAATGTCTAATTACTAATCGGTCTTATACCGCCATCATATTCTTTACTACTAGAAGCAATAGGATCTATTTTATAAATCCCATCAAATATCACAGTTTTATTTATAGCTGTTTGTAAGATATGATTTATTAGTGCAGTATTTTCACTGATACCAGTATTGTCTACATTAAACCAATTTACATATATCTATTCATTCTTAATAGTACCAGTAAGAACATCACAGTCTATATTCACTCTACCTTTTAATAAAGTATTATTAAAGTCAATAGTACCATTCTTAAATGATCCTCCCTAGAAATCCAATGTACAGCCTACAGGTATAATCAGAGTACTACCTTCAAGATCCATATCCTTGGTGATCTTGTAGATAGTATTAGTCTTTTTAAATTTATTTTGTATATTCATATCTTATTATATTAAAGCAGTTCCATCAAAATTAGTCCAGGCTGTACCGTTCCAGCAAATATACTTCTTAAGAGTAGTATCGTAAAAGTGGAATCCAGCATCTGTGCTCTCTAATGTAGGTCTCTAAGCTGTAGTGCCATCTTTTCTTCTCACTACCGTTTCTCCATTCTTTTTAAATATAAATCCATCTGGATAGTAAATATGCTCTTCTCCCTTATAGTATACATAGTTATTACTCTAGTTAAAGATTGGTTTATATTTAGGAAAGTTAGTAGGATTACCAGCGAAAGAAGTAGTTGTAGTAGAGATATCCAATACTCCACTATTTATCTTATAGTTACCAGTAATCATCTCTGGGTATCTATATGTTACAATATTACTGGCATCTAACAATCTGTTAACTACTACAGTAGCAGATCTATATCCACATTCAGCTAAATAGAATGTTGTTCCAGTATCGTTCTTACATCCTCTAAATAAAACACTATCGATAATGATAGTAGCTGCATCCACTATATAAATCATTTTGTAAGTAGAGCCACTGAAAGTAGCAGTCTATACATCACAATATCTTACATTGATACAAGAGTTACCAGACGATTGGAAAACGTACATACTAGTAGTTAATCCTTCTATATGTAAAGTATCAATTAATAGACCCGAGTTACCTTTTACATGTATTACTGTAGCTGCATATCTTTTACCTTCAACATTTAACTAAGAGAATGTAGCATTAGAAGTATTGTTAATAAGTATAGCTCCTTGCTGAGTATCATTGTCATCATCATATCCTGTACCATCACTCTTTGCAGAGTTAATATAAATATTAGAATATAAACTACCACTATCTCCAGTATTTACACCTGTTTCTTTACTAAAGTCAAAAGCATAGAATCTAGTATGGTATATTCTAATATTCTCAAATTGGCTGTTAACATACACTTGAGAATCACTCATAGCTCCTGACCAATCCAAATCAGCCTATTTGATATAACCAAATGCAGTGTGTGCATTCTCTATCAAAAGATTCTAGTATCTACAGAAAATAGATCTATTAACAGCAATAGCTACTGATTTGGTATCTTCTAATGCAGCTTTAGTTGCAAATATTAGAGACAAATCTCTAATGTGTTGTATCTCATAAGCCTTAATCAGATAAGTATTAGCAGACGTCTATCTTAATATTGAAGACCTACCAGTGCCACATAATACAACAGGAGTATCCCATGTAGTATATAGCTTTATTGGATTCTTGATATTAAATCTACCCTATGGTATATAAATAGTTTTTGCAGAAGGATTACCGGAATCTTTTCCTCTTAACTAGATTAATTCATTAATTAATATACTATTGTCGACATCTTCTTCAGCACCTTTTATAGCTCCAAAGTTTGTAATATCAAAATATGTATTCAGACAAGTACCACTAAAATGACAATTACTAAAATTAGGATTAGTTATTTCTGTATTCTATAGTTTAATAGTACCATTTGTTATACTACCTTTTTCAAAGTGTAATGCAGAATTAATAGCTATAGTTAATTCTCCACCACCTAAGTCAATGTCTCCTACTACTTTATAAACTATGTTAGAATAACTAAATACTAGGTTAAGATAAGCAATATCTCCTCCTTGTTTTACATAGCGTACTTTATTAAATAAAGTACCATCTTCGTTCATCCATTCGTAACCATTCCAAGTAAGATAAGACATACTTACTGTAAAGTATACCACATATCCTCTATCATCTACTGTTAACTTATCAGTGAGTACCTATAAATCTACAGTAGAGGCTGCTCTTCTTTCTAATGCTCTATTACCATCTGCGGTTCTGAATACAGAAGAATAAGAATCCCAAAATACTGGACGCTTATAAGAAACATCTAAAACAAATTGACTAAAACCAACTCTGTCAGGAGTTAAAGATGTAGGTAAATCAGCGAGTAAATTAGATGGGAACATTTCTTTATTGGGAAATGTAACTGTTGATGGTATGGAAGATAAATCAATACTCTATTTAGTTATAGCTGATAAACCTGACCATTTACCACCATACATACCAGCAACTCCAGGATTTGTACTTACTGGAGCTTCTATTGTTATAAACTTAGTTTTTGATGTTAAGAATATATTAACAGATGTATTTCCTCCAAGAGGATTACTTATAAGTTCTCCACCTATAGTAAAATAAATAATGAAATTATCAGTATCTTCTCCATAATTGATATAAGAAAATACTGGAGTATTTCTATACATCGAATACCTTGGAGTACTATCCTATACAGTTTTTACTTTTATATCTCTGATACCTGTTAATCTTTGACTATTACCAAAAGTAAATATTTGCGTAGTAATAGGTAAATATATAGCTGAATAATTAGGATTACTGCAAAATGCAGTAAGTTCTACTTCTCCAACTAATGGTTTAGGTATAGTAAATTTCAGAGCTTTACCACTAGGAAGACTATGCTGAAAAGTAGTAGTATACTTAATATCTTGAGGATAAGTAGGATTAATAAATTTTTTATTCTATTCTTCAGCACTAATAGGAAGATATGGATTAAGTTCGTCAAATACACAATTATTGAATATTAAATCCTTACTTGCGTACCAAGGAGAAATAGAATTATCATGACTACTAATACCTTTAATATGACAAGTATTAAACGTAAGTCCATTAGTTCTATTTAATCTTAAAGGTGCAGTGAAATTACAATCAGTTATGGTAACTAATTCACCTCTCGGAACTTCATATAAATCATCTCTAATAGTAGAGGAAACATCATACTTATTATTCTTAAATTTACAATTACTCATCGTAACATTAGTACATAGTCCTGAAGGTTCTACCTCTACGTAATCATTTTCAAAGTCTATACCAGCCATTGGAGCTGTACCTTTAATCTCATCACTACCACATCCTTCAAAGTATACATTTGTTATAGAATAATTATTACCTCCTACTGATATACCGTTTCTTCTTGCATATAATACTTTAACTCCATCTATAAGCACATTTGTAGTGGCTGGATTAGCTGTTTTTACTCCATCAATATCGTAAGCAGCATTACCACAAGCTATACCATCACCAAAAGCATATCCTACAGTAATGTCTCTAACTACTACATTATTACAGCTTCTAAAATTAAGGACATGACCCCATTCACCATAATACAAAGTTCCAGCAAATGGATCTGTATATAGGTGATCTTTAGCATCACCATTGATAGTACCTGTACCACTAATCTCAATGTTCTCTTTATTCTCTATCTAGAATATAAAATAGGCACCTTGATTAGTAGGTAACATCTAAAGAGTATTGTTTACTATAAGATGAGTGTTAGATGTAACTCCTGTAAATATTCTAAGAAAATCATAATCAGGAGTATTAAGTTTCCAGTAATCTGGTCTTACATCATCTCCTAAATTAGCTCTACCTTTATATGGTAATTCAAAGTAATAAGTTCTATTAGCATCAAAATGAATAGTATTATTAATACTGTCATTAGATAACGCTAATATATTCTTTATAGTATTATTACTGATATATGAGGGATCAGTATCAAACCAAAACCATTCATCATAGATGTCAGCAATATCCCAAGAACCTTCTATATGTATCTATTGACCGAATATAACAGTAGAAGAATCAGCTATTATTTTAGTAAAGTTACCAGATAAACTGCCATTAGAAATGGTACCTCCGTCAAACTACAAAGTACATCCTTCAGGAATAGTAAGAACACAATGATTTAGATCAAGATCTTTAGTAACCTTATATATAGTATTAGGCTTATTGAACTTGTTCTAAAGTTTAGATACTACTCTAGGGTACATATCATTTATCTCAACCTATTCACCACTAACCCAATTTCTAGCTGTAAAGTTGATTGCTTTCAAGTTATTACTAGTAACATTGCTAGAAGTAAGAATAGTTTTATTAGTTGTATTAAACGAATACTGATCATTCAACATAGTAAGATCTACGCTATCTTCATCTATTGTGTAACTAGCTACCACTGTGTTTTTAGGTATGGTAGTGAATAAAGTATCTATTATGTTTACTTTTACTTCCATGATTATATTATTGTTACTTTGCTAACTAACGTACCGTCTGTATTTCTCCAATCTTCTCCATCCCAATATATTACATTCTCAGCATCTTCACTGAAGAATGTTTGTCCTTGTTTAAATCCACTAACTTCTAAAGTACTAGAGAAGTAGTCACTCATAGGATGGCTTGCAGGCTCTACTAAAGCTCCATTTAAATCTAATACTCCATTGCTTATTGTTCCCCCATCAAATTTAAGGATACAATTACTAGGCAAAGTAATATTTAAACCAGCTAAATCAAAAGCATACCTCAATTCATATATAGTATTCTCTGAATCAAAATCAGTTTGTACTAACAGATTAGTGTTATTATAGATTCTACGTCTAAGAATCTTATAACCCATACCTGTATTGCTATCAGCTACGTACTCTCTGTCTGTAAACTTAGCCTTACCTGCATCGATAGTTAAGTCATCTTCATCGACTTCTACGAACTTATTCTCAGCAAACTCTTTTAATTGCTCTTCGTATTCGTTCAGTTTACCATCAAGATAAGTATTCTGTTCATCAAACTTAATGTCCTGTTTGTTTTCTAAGTATTCAAAGTTACCATCAATAATCTCTGCGACAGTCTTTCCAGACATGCCCTCTCTAATTTTTGTTATCATCATAAGTCAATATTTTTAGAATTTCCAAATACCATCACCAAACCAGAACTCATCATTCATATTCCAAATATGATCTTCAAGGATCCATTCAGGTCTACCATCTTGACTACCCATACCAAATATGAGACTATATAAGTCAGCAATAAGTAATCCCTAAATAATACGTTTTTCACAAGGAGTACCGTTATTCTTTATCCACTCATTCATAGTGTTAAACAAAGTAAAGAGATTACCTGAGGTCTTATAGTAATCTGGATCAAGATTCATGTTCTGCCATGCAATCTTATCCATATCGTACATCCTACAGGCATCTATATAATACTTAACACTACCTTTGAGATTATTGTTTTTATAGCATTGATGAAATAGATTTAAGCGCATCATATATGTCATCATAGCATAACGTTTCCGTTTGCTATCACAAGGCTTGCAACTATCTACATTATCACATAAGGCACAATCACTTTCAAACACTTGCAGATACTTAGACTTAGCTTTAAACAAACTAAACTCATTCACGAACATTATTACTGTAGCTACTTGTTCTCCATCTTCTTGATAGAACAAAGTAACAGTAAAGAATGTAGGAGCATCTGAAGGTACATTGATAAGTATAATGTCCTTATTCTGTGTAAAACCAGGTATGAAAGTATGCTTACTATTATCTGTTTCATAAGCATTCTTATAATTCCTAGCTCTATCAATGTAGATATGGTCGATCACAATCGTAGGATCACTCAATGTGAGTTGCAGTCCTTTTTCTGTTAAAATTTTCTTCGTTACCGTCATACCTTATTAAATTAAAAAAGGGCTACCAGGCTAGTTAGCCCAATAGCCCTCTTTATCAGCATACTGAAATTTTATTATTAAGCTACAGCTTCACCAGTGATGAATGACTGCAAACCTTTATCAACGATAGAGTCTTTCAGAGTACCAGCTGCTACATACAGTTCAGTAGTAAGCGGAGTAGTCTTAATGTACTGGTTATCGTTGCTCAGGTACAAGTTATCATTTTCGATGATAGCATAGTCATAAGTTTCATCTTCAACAACCTTACGAGCCTGCTCTACGATAGGATATGCACCAGTGAATACATGACCTTTATAACCCATATTACGAGCTTCTGCATCACGTACTTGTTTCCAGTAACCTTTACCAGGATTACCTACAGTCTTAGCAATTACAGCACCAGGAACAGCAGCAGGCTGATTAGCCAACAGTGCACCAGGAATAGTCTGATACAAGGATACTTCCATAGACACAGTAGAATATTCATTAATAGAATATACACCTTCGTTGTCATCTTTAGGAAGAGCGGTAAGTGTCAAAACAGCAGCAGCTACGGTAGCCTGTACTCTGCGACCTTTATGACTATTGATCTGTTTAGCAAAAGCTGAAGCCAAATCAGCAGCAGTTGCACTTGCAGCATATTGTTCATATGTGTGAGTGAACTGAGACTTATCTTCATATAAGTCTTTGTAATAAATACGTAATACGTAACGGTTACCAGCTACGATTGTTGCATCAGTCAAAGTAATTTCTACTTTTTCCTGAACAGGAGCAACATATTTACCTACTACTGCAGACGGTTTAGAAGCCTTCTGGATTTCTGTAGAGAATTCAATGTTAGCCTTTTGAGCGATTGTACCGTCTGGTATTGTAACACTCATTTTAGGACCTGCAACACCAACGTACAGCGAAGCAGCATCAACAGCAGCTGCAGCAGTTTTAATGATTGCCTTATTTTCATCAAACAATGCAACATCACCTGCATTCAATGCGTCTGCAGTGGTATAAGCTGCAGGACAATTTTTACCGATAAGAACGGTGTGTACTGAAGTAATCATATTTTATAAATCAAAATTTTAATTAGACATACAAGCGCTTAGTCTATATTGCTTACTTTCTACTTTCCTTATTTCAGATTTCCACGTTAGTAAGCGCTTTGGGTTTTTATTCCATACTAACTGTTTCGTTAGTATAGGTGTTATATCTTGGATCTGCCTGATTCTCTATATACATTTGAGCAGCTAACTTAACTATCTCTATATGAGTATGGTCTGGCATATCAGTGTATTGTGCAAATGGGTTAGTATGTAAATCTATCTTAATAGGTTTACGTAAGTAAGTCAGTAAATACTGTGCTACTTTGTACTTTCCATCTGTGCTCAGTTTAATACTATCTCCTTGTATTAATCTGATTGGTCTAGCTTTAGCATAGTGTAAATGATATTCTGATAAAGAATTCTCTTTAATTCTATCTATAGTGTCTATAGTAGCCTCTATAGTGTCTGTGTTCTTAATCACGTATTTACCATTACTATCTTTTTCCCAACATGGTAATGTCATACCATCTGCAGGAGCTATTCCAGCTGTATCTCCTAGTAAGATTAGGTAATCACTTGGGAGTTGTACAGTATATAGTTCATTACTTACTTTAACTACTTCATCAGTATATAAATACTGAGTTACTAAAGTACGTAAATCATCTATACGTTTTTGAGTCTATTCAAAAGACTCTCTTTTAAAATTGTTTTCAGAATACCTTGTTTTCCAAAATTTATCAAGAGCTGTATTAAGGAAGTACTCTGATATAAGTGTAGTAGGCTTTGTCAGATTATCATCTAACTTATTTATCTCTACCTCTAAAGCTTCTTGTAAATCTATGAATCTCATAATTAGTCATTCTGTTGTCTAGTAGCTAGACGATATTTAGCTTCTGTGATGAACATCTCAACAGCACCTTCTACAATCTCCATATGAACATTCTCAGGAAGCTCACAATGATCTAGTACCTTTACACCATCTACTCCAATTACATCAAACTTCTTAGGTTTACGATAGTATACTAAATCTACTTTCTTAATTATAGTATACTCATCATGAATAAGATTAATGTAGAGATTCTTTTCAGCATCTGTATTATTACCTGCATTCAGTACTACATATGGATTAAGCATAATAGCTTTATTGTAGTATGTAGATAATATCTTTTCTGCGTCATCCTCTCTAATAGTCTTATTAGGAGTAATTACATATTGAGTTTCATCTTCAATCTCATTCTCTAACTTATAGTTCTTAGACAGTATACTGTTACTTCTTATATACAAGAAATAGTCTGTAGGAAGAACAGCTCTATCGGATAACTTATCAGAATTATATTTATCTTCTATTACAGGATAGATACCTCTGACTATAAGTCCTTTAATAGCATCTTGATTCTTCTTTTGAGCTCTAGTACCATCTAGAACAGCATCTTCTTGTAAATAGTTTAAACGTACAAAGCGTTCCGTAAAAGCATTTAGAAATGAGAAGATAGTATCAGAAGTAACCTTTTCTTTTAATTCGAAATCGGGATTCATAAGGGTTATACGTCTCTCGAATTCTACTTGCATCTCTCTCGCTGACATTATTCTTGTAAGTTATTAATTTGTACTTTAGTTCCAGTTCTCTATGACTCTATGTTCTCAAGTGCTATTACAGCCGCTCTATTAATCACTTCATACATAACATACTCTGGTACTTCGGTAATATCCATATCTGGTTTAGTGTAGTCTATTACTTCTGGTCGCTTAACATAAGTAAGTATGATACCTGAAGGATCTTTCATAGTAACATCATCATAGTATATCTTGAGCTTATTGTCTTCTATAGTAGCTACTGGAATATCAATCCAAGGTCTATTATTATAAGTCTTCTTGAATCTTCTAGCTGTTTCGTGATCTACTAATGTACAAGTTATCTATTGAGTTTCCTAGAACTATTCAAGGTTATTAAACATTAATATACAAGATACATAGAACATTCTACGATAGCCTTTATTTATACCAGTTTCATTAGTAAAGTCCTCTAGTATAACAGAGTTCTCAAGTAAACTAGTAGTTATTGGTAGACCGTCTTCAGTTATGATAAGACCTTCTAAATCAGCAATTCTGTTTACACTACCTTCAAATGCAACCTTAGTTACAGTAGTACCAGTAAACTTGTTACTTATGACTTCATTATAAGCCTAGTTAAGAAATAGGTCTTCTTCTGCTGGCAAAAAAGCAGGGCAGCCACCATAAGCAACTGCCTGTGCATTTTTATCCATTGCAACCTTAAATGCTTTATGTATATCCTATACTTTCATTACTTAGACTTTATCTCATTAAGTATTGCTAGTTTAATGTCTTGATTCTTCTTATCTTGTAAGAATGCAATTACATCATCAATACCATTACCAATAAGATCTGTTCCAAAGAAATACTGTGTACGACTCTTTCTGATAATGTTTTTAGCAATTGCTTCTTCAATTACGAAGTTAATTTCTTTATTGGGGTTGTTTACCCATTTAAGCATAAATTTCTCTGGAGATGTTTCAACCTGTTCAGAAAGCTTAGCTTCAACTAACTCATTAGACATTGTATCAGATTTCATACCATATAGACGCAAACACTTACGCATATCTTCTATGGACATCTTATCCAATTCTCTATAAGCTTCACGCTTAGCTTTGTTAATACGATTAGTCTGTTCAGCTTCCGCATCCTTGTTAATCAATATATAATCCTTTGAAGGATTCATATTAGACAGTCCATCAGCTACACGTTTATGTCCTTTCAAGAACAAATACTGCAGTTCATCCAATGGTCTATCAGTATCAAGAATAACATCCTTTTTACCAATCTTTACTGCAAAGGTATCCCAGAATTCACTATCTGGATTCAATTCTCCTTCTTGCTTACCTAAGGCTTTCTCTAATCTACGAGCATCAGCTGTGCTCAAGCCAGTGTAGATATTTCTGTTGCGTGTCCAATAAGGTCCTACATAATCATATGTAGTAGGCCATTTAGTAAGACCAGTCCACGGATTGACTTTCATGATTCTAACGATTACTTCCATAATATTTCTATTAGATGTATTATTCTGTTATTCTTTATATTTCCAGATATACTTTATATTAGAAAAAGATCGAGGAGTCCCTAAGTTAGCTTCACCCGATAATTGTCTTTGTATACTTCTTCTATCGCATCCTGTAGATCTAGAGGCTTCCATTATAGATGGAAATTCAGCTAAACATTCACCAGTTAGTTTATCAAATTGGCATACTTGCTTGGCAAATTTCATTCCATTAGCTCTAGCTGTTTCTAACATTATTCCGTCAAGTTTACTACCAGCTTTAAATAAATGCTTTTCTGCAGCTTTACGGCATGCTTCTGAGATTACATGTCCACCTTTATCTAAGTTATATCCTATATTAGGATCTGTAGAGTCATATTGAGAGATCCAATAAATTTCTCTTTCATCTACTTGTTTAGGTGTACCTTCTACTTTTTCTAATAGTTCTACATAGAAATTTTCAGGTTTATGATTATTTATAGCAATATATAATGCTAAAGATTTGTCATTCTTTCTTTCAGAATGTAACGCTCTATTAATGTGTTCTGCAAATCTCTTGTAAATATCACGTTTAGTCTGTCCTATGTAAACTTTATTATTAGTTCTATCTGTTATTTTGTATATATTATATATATTCTCCATTGTTATAGGGTATTTTAGTTATATACCCTATAACGTAGAGAAATATAAAAAGTTGCTCAATCGCGTCGAATATTTTATTCGAGTATCAATTCTCCGCAAGCTCTGGGATCGCGGAGCATTATTCCCATTTCACCAAGGAAGAATACGGTATAACCGTCCTTACCGTTAGATCTCAGAGTATCTTTAGACTTAGCATAACCAGACGGAGCAACAGCACCACCAGTGTACCAAGTTACGAATTCACGATCTTTACGTACTACTTTCACGATATTAGCTTCGCCATCACGACGACCAAGATCCAAGAAAGTCATACGATATGATTCTTTCGGTTTCAGAGTGATCGGGTGAAGTTCACGGTTGTAAGTCGTATCGTCATACAACGGGAAATACTTCAATGTCAACTCAATACCATTAGTCATTGAGTAAGTCTTGAACTGACCACCAAACTTCAAGTTATCACCAGAACCAGTTACGAATACTGTATCAACCAAGTTCATGGTAGCTACTTTTTCTTTCAGGATGCGGTCAAATTCACGCATACCCATTTCACCAGTCAAGGCAACAAATTTACGTTCGTTAGTACCCAGACAGTTGTAAGACAGGTCAAACAAGAAGTCTTCCAACATTTCACCACTCAACTTAGTATAGTAACGTCTGTTAGACGGAGCGATCTGTTCGAGCAAACCAGCACCAATGAATACAGGACGACCATTAGTACCCTTCAAGTTACAAGAACCATCTTTGTTAACATTAGTCTTCATGTAAACCAACATACGTTCACATCTCTTATACCATTCACGCAAAGCTTTCCATTCCTGATAATCAGCCCACAGATAAGAAGTCTTACCAGTTGCGGGATCTTTCAGAGCGATAGCCATTACTGTAGAATAAGCTGAACCAGTGATATCGTAGTTAATACGGATAGTAGTAAGGTAGTTACGCATCTTGAAGTGAGTGTTGTAGTTCAAGATATCACCCTCTTCACTATATTCTTCGTATGCAGAAGCAAGACGAGAAACTTGGCATCCAGCAGCAAGCCATTCAGAAGGAATATAAGAAGTCGGCTGACCATCAGCTACGAAGCAAGTATATACCCACAGATTACCATCTTGGTAAGGGGCACCAGCTACACGTACTTGGAATTCCTTGTTATCAAATTCAAGAATAGCACCAGGACCGAACCAGTTATCTTCCAACCACAACATGATAGGTGTATTACCCAAACCAGCTGTAGAGTTAGCAGTGATAGCAGCGCCATTCCATTTAGCATCTCTAATTGTTACGGCTCTGTCAGCATCGATCATTACAGACCATTCGAAAGAAGGCTGATCGATTGTCATAACATTACCAAGTCCACCTGTCAACATATCCAAAGAGGTGCTATAACCGCTATCCTTCATACCGAATACGATAGACAGTACAGAAGCAACCTGATACGGATTCTACTGAGAAGCATACGAAATCTTATTCGTATCAATCAAGTCAGAAAACCATTTACCTTTGTATAATTGAAGATTATTTAAAATATTGTTCTCCATTAGGATAAAAAAATTTAAGTTTAACTTTTAAGTTTCCAAATAAAACCTTGTACTGTTTTTCCGACACCTCTACACACTCTCAGTATATCTCTAGCATAAAACTATGGTATGCCTAATGCGATTGTAGCAGCTGTTGCACTATTATACTCAGCTATAAATTCTCCTTGTTTAGAAAACTATAGTACTGGTATGTTGTTTCTAACTTTACGATATTTTCCGGTTCCGTAATTCACATTATATTTAGGAGAGCACCACTATAAATTATTAACATAATTATTAGTTTTGTTTTCATCTATGTGATTTACCTATTCCAAATTTTGTGGATTTGGTAAAAAGGTTTCTGCAACTAAACGGTGAATGCGTTTACTTTTAAAATTACCGTTTTTATAGAGCTATATAAAAAGATATCCGTTATTGTCGGTACTAGGTATTAATTCTCTTTCTTTATAAACCACTTTTCTACCATTAGGAAATTTCACAGATGGTTTATGAAGAATGGTTCTCTAAAGAGCTCTTACTCGGCCAAAATTACTAATCTAATAGAAATCTTGGTATTCTGGAATGTCTTTCCAGACTTCTTTCTCTTCAGTCATTATTATTGTAAAATATTATTTATTATGCGACACGTAGTTGTCGTGTGAAGACGTCCCAAATAGAACCGTCATCATTACTGTTCACAGTCTGTTTCTTAGATTTAGTAGAGATACCTTTATTCTTAGTCAAACTAGATTTGAAAGTATCTATAGCATCTCTCTTTCCTTTCTTCTTAGCAATATCAATAAGACTATCGCCTTTCATAGTGAAGTAAGCAGATGTGATTAAATTCTTCAAGCTCTTAGCATAATCCTTCTGATACCTGGTAACACCATTTGCATCAGCTTTAAAGATGTATTCCAACAAAGCACGCTTGTCTTTCTCAGGAACTTCTACACCATATATGCTGTTCATGCCTTTTATCTCAGTTACAACGTTCTCGAAAAACTCCTGTTGCTGTCTCTAAGCCTCTTCAGCCTACTTCTGTTGATTGACTAATAGCTGTTCTTTCTTTTTATCCTTGATCTCTCTAAGCTCCTCTAAAGCATCAATAGCCTCATCTTCTAAGATACCAGCTTCTTCATACTTAGTAAGTTTCTTCTCAATCGACTTAGCTGAATAACCTTTTTCCTTCAATAGTTCCTTAACTACTATCTTCTGGTTTATTTCGTTATCCTCCACCTCGATATCAGTAAGATCGATATCAGCATCAATACTAAAATAATCTTTAAGATTGCCTCCATTACGTACAAATTCATCCAATTTCTCTACTTCTTCACTAGAGTATTTAGGTGTAGAGTTTTCTTCAATTACTTCTTTAAAATAGTCAATCAGGTCTTCTGCAGTCTTAGGTTTCTCATCATCTTCTATATCATCCCAACCTAACTGTTGAGCAAGGGAATCAAAGAATCCAGTGATAACTTCTTCTTCACCAGTTTCGATTGTTTCTTCTTCCTCCTCTTCAACTTCCTCTTTCTTAGCCTTTTTAGTCTTCTTTACAGGTTCTTCCTCTTCTCCCTCTTCAGAATCATCAATATCATCTTCTTCCTCCTCTTCCTCATCTTCTTCAGGTTTACGTTTTTCAACCTTCTTTTCTTTCTTAGGCTTACGAAGTTCTTCCAATTCCTCATCAGTCAGTTCCTCAGATGCTACATCCAGATCGTCTTCCAAGTTGTTGTCTATATCTTCTTTATTAGTTTTACCAGCACCTACACTAGGGGTAAAGACATCTAATATAGTCTCAAAACCATTCAGTGTGTTCTTATTTTCCATAATTATATATAATTAGATTTTATTTTTTCTTTCTTTTCTTAGCCCATTTCTTTGCTTGAATAGCAAAATTTGCTCTCTTTTTCTATAGAGTAGTAGCTTTAGGGTTATTCATTACACTGTGTGCATGGGCTTGTACACTTTGTCCTGCAGCCTTAGCTGACTTAGTAAACTTCCCTCTATTCTTCTTTTTAATATGTATCCCACCTTTCTTATAACTAGGTATCGGATACATTGGATATGCTATGTTCATTTTTGTATATATTTGGTCCTAATGTTGAATACTCAAAGACCTCGTTATCCACTGAGCAATCAAGTAAGTAATCTATAATTACGTCTTTCTCTTTTGCAGAGAAGTATCTTCCTTTAATATATTTTCTATAGGCCTTCAGTTCTTCATCTGTAACACACGTTTCTATAGGAGGTTCCGGCCATTCCTAAAACGGAAGATCTTCTAGTCCATCCATAGCGTCATTATACCACTCCTTTCCCATTCTAAGTCTATCAAAATAGGATTGTATAATTGACAACTTATTCTTAGCTGCTTCCGCTATTTCTCCCTTTTTATCGTATATCATACTAAATTATTGTAATTATTATTACTTACTATAGGTATAGTATTGTAATCTTTTAAGAACTGCTTTTTATTTTTATATGTATCGAACAGTATTCTCATATTATCAAATAATCCATTATCACTTGGATCATATAGTTTCTTCTAAAGACTTTTAAGAGTTTCATTTGGAGACCACTTCCCCTTATTCATTAGATAATTTCTGAATTCATTCATATGAGATTTAATTTCACTTCCGTCCCACAGATATTCCTTTATTTTTTCTCCATTTTCAGGATATCTCTAATATAAAATATCATCTTCAATAAATTTCTTTCTATCTCCTAAATTCTTTATCAATCCATCTCCAGATTTTATATCTACACTATGTCCAACTTCATGAGTAATAAGACCAGGTTCTAGTTCTTTACCTTTACGAGGATACAATGTTTTATTTATGTTAATAGTATTAGGATCATATACGTTAACATAAGCTCTTGTTCCATCTACTATATTATCGTCAAATACCGCATTTATACCCTTACCATTATTATAATCACGTAGATATTTGGAATAAGTATCCTTATAAGCAGTTCCAAAACGTTTATCAGTCATTACAGCTCTTCTAAATGCATCTTCACTATTGATAAGAGAATTGAAAGTATCACTTAACTAGCTGTTAAACTACTACCTAGTATTTGCTACATTCTTTACTAATTTCTCTTGTTCAGCTACTCTAGCATTCCAAGCTGCATTACGATTCATAAGAGTAGGATCTGCGCCCGTACTTAAAGAAGTACTAGATTTTATTATAGTTTTCTTACCTATATTCTTTATACCATTAGTAATACCTCTTATTCCAGTTAATACGTCGAATTCAGGATATGTCTCTTCGAGATTTCCTCTAGCTATAGGTTTACCAGTTATTTGATTACGCCCTCTAGCATTTCTCCAAGACAACTTTTCATCCTCTGTCATCTCAGACCATTTTTTACCAGTAGTTGGATCTGTTACCTCTATTCTCTCAGGTGGTATCTCTCCACCTTCAGTATACTTACTAGCTTTCCAATCAAGATAGCCTTTACCGGGATTCTACTCCCGGTAAGACTTCAATTCCTGCATTCTCTATTTAAATGCTTTTCTATCCATAATCTCTCAATTACTTCTTTCCACCTTTACCTTTTTTGCCACCGGATTTCTTCGTTCCACAAGCCATAATTATTTCTCCTTATTAAGTAAGTTAAACCATGAATAATGCTTACGTTCTTTTAGGTAATTTAGATTATCTTGATTGTTGTAAGCTTCTCTCTCAAAACTGATAGCTCTATAAGCTTCTTTAGCCGTATAGTTCCATCTTTTACACAAATACTCTATACCATACCAAATATAGAATGGTATATACAACATCTCTTTCATCTGAGCAGTATGTATGCTTTCGTGATTGATTACTTCATCTGATAACTCAGCATTACCTCTAACAAACAATATGCCAAATAAGTTAATAGCTTTAAAACCTTTAAAAGGTATGATATTATTTCTGATAATTTTCATATTATTTTTCTCCTGCTACTTTATTCTTTAATGCTGTTCTAGCTTTCAATTTCTCTCTTTCTAATGCAGCTTTATCTTTCTGTTTTTGTAATCTCTCTTGTGAAGCCAATTTCTCTTTCTCTAAGGCAACCTTTTTATCTTCAATCTCTTTCTTCATGTTCTGTTCACGAATCTTAGCATTGAATTCAAACTGTTTACCTGCTTCTTCAGATGCTTGTTTTCTCTCTTCAAGAGCTTGAGCTGCAATCTCCATAGGATCTGGAATACCATTGTTATTCTAATCCATATCTTGACTACCTCTATAAGAATTAAGCAAAGCTACTTTGATCTTAGTTTCACTGTCTGTATCAATCTCATATTTCTTAAGATCCATTTCAGCTTCCTTGATCATTAACTCCTCTTCCTTAGTTTCATTCTGCATCTGTATCAATTGCTGTTCACGTTGTGCTGCAGCTTCCTCAGCAGCTTGTTGTTGTTCCATACGTTTCTGCTCAATATCCTCAAGACGTTGTTTGATCATACTAATATTATCCATAGTAATGATTTCAGCAATATCAAGTAAGCTAGCACCATTCTGCATAGCAGGTTGCATAAGCTGTTTAAGAGCTTCTACTTGCTGTTGATTCTTAGTAGTATCATCTACAAAGATATCCATGTCTTCATAGAAGAAGTCATCAGATAGAGTAAGGAATGCTCTAGTAGCATCATCTAATACATAGTGTAAGCATCTCTTGTTACTATCTTTCCAAGCTACTTTAGATGTATCTAGTAACATAGTAAGAGCTTCTCTCTTTACTTGATTATGTTGCCAGAACCAAGGTTCAGTAATATGTGCTGATTGTACTACAGATCTTTCTACATTACCTACTAGTTCATTAGATGCAATTGAACCTTCTCTCTATTTACTTACTCCTGAGATTTCAGCTACCATTGATTCAATCTTATCCATTAGGTTAATATATTGATCAATAGTATTAGCCATAGTAAGGTCTAATGATTGGAACTGATTAAACTATGATGGCTTACCACCTTCACGTCCAGGTATATCCCAACCTTCTTCATATGGGTTAATAAATGCTACACCTAGAGCACCTAAATAGTGCATCCACTTATTAACATCAATACCCATAGATTTAGGAATCTGAGTAACATCAATCACTGGTACTTTACCCTTATCTCTAGCCATTGCAAGTTCAAGTCTATACCATAACACAATATACATATACTGTAATGGTTTCATCATACTTACTAATGATCTAGGAGAACTATTTGTATTGTTATATACTACTCCAGTATAAGGTAATTTCTATGAGTTAAGATTGTCTGCAGAGATGTGTTGATATTCAAGAGGTTGTATTCCTACGTATAGTTCTTGACCTATTCTATAGCCTTCCCATACCTCGATAATCCAAGTCCATTCTACATTTAGCTCCATGCCAGTAACCTTGTAAGATTCATCTACTTGGAGCTCATCTACTGTACCTGTTTCCGGATCTATATACGATACAAAACCTATCTTCTTGAATGATTTCCAACAACAATGCCATACATTAATATTATCTGAAGCATTGAAAGGATTATCACCCGTAATAGACTTCATCTTAAAATGTGGGTAGTCTAAAGAGCTTTTACGTAATTCAGGATCTATACCTCCTCTGCTTACGTCATCAATCATAAAAAGTAACTCATTTAGATCTTTCTCTGACATCTTATCGTAGAATCTATCATAGATCTCTGTAGCTGACATAATCATCTTACGACAGCACCAATCTGAGTCATGAATGAACTCTAAGTCTATACTCTAGTCATAACTAAAGTATAAGGGATTAACTCTCTCTAAGTAAGGGTCACCATTAAGTATACCTACATAGTATACTTCTTCTCCTGCAATCAGAGCATCTTTCCAACCCTTATAGAATTCATGTGTAACATTAAGTTTATTCTTTAAGTAATTAAGACTATGGTAAGCGGTAGTTTCAGCAATATCTTTATAGTCCTTACTGATATATTTCTATATCTATTCAGGCTGCATTATCTCTCCATTCTATAATGCTTCTTGATATCTCTACTGTTCTTCTGGTCCTAACTTACTCATGATAGTAGCCATAATATAGTCTTCTAACATCTATTTAACTCTATCTTGTACTTCACTAGTTGCATTATCACTAGTACGTACAACTCTGAAGTTGAATGGGCGCTTAGTTTCTTCTCCCAATAGTAAGTCTATCTTAGGCTTAATTATGTTGTAATCCTGTGCAGTAGCGGGGAATCCATCCTTCTATTTAAATGGATTAGTAACGTACAAGAGATCCTTCTCATTATAGATACTATTATATAGATCATAGTACGTCTACATCTCTTCGTATCTAGTACGTCCGTTCCTACCTCCTCCGTTGCTAAAGCCTGATTTACCAATAATGTAATCCACATTGGCCTGTCTCCATTCTTTAGTTTTTTTAGACATTGGTAGCTTCTAAACAGGCATTGAACCAATATTTTTACTCTTCATATTATGTTAATTGAATGTATATACATCTTCATCGACTTGACCAAAGTTATCGTCATAACTATAGTCCTATGCAAAGACAGGTCCGTCGAATAATAACCTTTCTCTGTTTGTCTTTTTCTTCTCTTTAACAACTACATTATATAGTTGTTCTCGATAAATCATAACCTGCATAAACGCCATTACACGGTCAAAGTTTCCTGTGTCATTATAGGCTATAAGTTCTTCTAATAGCGGTTCTGATAGTATCTCATGGAGGTTCTTATGACCTGGTGATTTTTCATCATTTAACCAGTCTTTAATCAATCCTTCGCCCCATTGCTTGATCTACTTATTCATGTGGCATCCCTTTTTCCTTTGTACTTTGGAGTTTCCAACAACATCGGAAATAATATCAGGTTGATCAGCAAGTAAGTAATCACAGTGCTTAGCAGTAAAATAAGGAAATAATCCTTTACGCTCATTTTCGTACATGATTCTCCCATTGTAGTATATAGCTAACTTACGAAGGTTTTCGTAGTATTCTTCAGCCGTAGGAGGACGTCCTGTGTACTCTGCCACAATGATGTCATAGTAGTTTTCAAAATTCTAAAATCTTTTATATACAAAAGTAGATCCTAATGAATTAGTACCAGATTGGTCATGGTCATAAGGGTCTACTCCAAGTATGTACAAACCAACAGGTGCATCTTTTACTGGGTGTTCCCATATAACTATAGCTCCAGTAGCATCTTGAGTAGTCTCATATCCATCTTTATTCTTATTCTTAGATAGAGGGAAATGAGTAATATCTCCAGTCTTCTTTGGTATCCATTTAAGACTGCCACTAGATTCCCATACTAAATCACCTACTTGTTTATGGTTTGTTAATTTCTTATTAGTGCGTATTCTAGCAAGTTGTTCTTGCAATTCTTTCTTAGGGAATATATTACCATTGAATTCCAAACATGCTTCAGATGGAGTAATACAACGCTCTGCAACATATCTATCTACTGCAGTAGAACTAGTAGCGTGGTCTATTACTTCCTTACGTTGTCCTAGTACAAACTGCATAGCTGCACTAAGTATAGTATTCCCATCATCATCCATATATAAGCGTTTACCATGCTTATCACGGATATCAATATTTGTGTATTGAGGTATAAAGAATCCACTATAGGTACCATCTACATTCTCATCCCATATGTTATTTAACTCTAAACAGTTATAACCTTTAGGGTTGTAGAACATATCTTTAAGGGTATAGAAGTTAGAGTCTTCATCACCACCTGTACCAAATGCAATCATAGTAGCAAAGGCTACACCATCATTCTCTACAGAAGGTCTAGCAATCTGCCATGCTGCTCCTAACTCTTTAAAAGAACCAGCTTCTTCAAATAAGATTAAGTTAGCCTTCTTACCACGTACTACGTCAGGATTATCTTTCAAAGTAACGCCAATGATTTCAGACTTATAACCTACTTCAATCTCATTACCATACTCATCTTTAACTAGCATAGCCGCGCGCTTACGTAATTGAGTATTTACTGATCTCTTCTTACCCCATGCAGTATGTTCATCTATAAAGTCTAAGTAATCCCATGCCTTAGTAAGGATACCATCGTCTGTTAAGTATTGCTTATTAGAAGCATATACATATGACTTAGAATTAGGTATCAAATAGTAATTACGACATAACATAGAGGCTCCTTTGTAGGAGTAACCTTTACGTCTAGACTTAAGTACACATAAGTGCTTACCTTTTAATTTAGCTTCATTTACACATGAAAAATAATAGTAGTCATAATCCCAAAAGTCAGGGAATGTAACTACCTATTCTGATACTACTTGACCATTTACTAATCTATTTACAGTACGGTTAATAGGACAATAGTTTAAATAAAAATAGTTATAGCCACTAATGAAGTCACCATCATCAGCAGTATAACCATTAATACATCTCTCCTGTTCCTCAGTCCAGAAGTTCATATATTCTTGCGTATTTTTGATATAAGGACAATACTATCCCGTTTTTATAAAAGTTAATGCAGGCTGACGAAATTTATCAGATGATTTAATTTTCTTAGTAAAGTCAATCATATTCGTTGTTTTAATTCTTCTATAGTTAATTTATGGAAATGTAATTTTCTATGACAATTAGAGCATAAAACTATACATTTATCTATTTCGTCATTTATTAGTTTCATAGAATGAGTTTGCATATGAGATACTTGATCATATTTACTGTCTAAGTGATGAAAATCTAAACAGGCTATATCTTTTTCACCACATATAGTACATCCTTCTGATTTTTTTGATTGTATGTATCTTCTATTATTCCATACTCTATTCTATTTACATATCTTACATTGAGCTATTCGGTAAGGGCATTCTTGTTCTCTTAGATCGCTTTTATAAAAGCAAGAAGAATCTAATATTTTATTACAAGAAGAGCAATAATATTTATTTTTTTCCTGTAATATGTTTCTATATATAGTCTTAATAGTTATATTGCTTTCTGAACAGTTTAGTGTATTACCATCTATATACATACAGTTTTCATCTAGTGCAGCTTTTCCAAACAACTAATATGCTTGTAATTTTGATAAATACAGCATTCCGTTTATACCTTTTACCATGAAATATAATAAATTTCTTCCAGAATTCTTCTTTTTTATTAGTAGAGGTATACTGACTCCATTTAATTCTAATTTACCGTCTTTTGTAGCTCTGTATCCTAATTGATACGCCTTTTCAATTCTATTCATAATATATTAGTAAAGTTTACCATTAAATTGATTATTTATCCATTCTTCATCATGACCATCTCCTCCAAATAAGTTCTGGAGCAAGAGTCTTAAGTATTCTACAGATTTACAATATCCTTCATATAGAGGAATTTCAGCTAAACTGTTATCTATTGCTATTATCTGTATAGCTTGTCTATCCTCTCTTATTGTTATTTTTAAACTAATAAATCGTCCACCAGCAGACCACGGTTGGTCTAGAAATACTTCTTTCTCATATTTTTTACCAAACCAATTGTGCGCTTTATTAGTTTTTATAAACCCCATTTCTTGTAGAAATCTCTCACAGCTTTCCATTCTTCATAATTTATCCAGTAATATTTATTATCTACCTTTATCTATATTCCTTTTTCTATCTCATGTTCTTGATAGTATGGTTCTTTAAATTCTAACAGAATTTTATTATTTTCTTTGTTGTCTTCCATAATCTCTAAATAAAAAGGGACGCGTTTCACAACGAATCCCCTTCTTTCTTATACGTATGAAAAAGTTTAAAAGGGAGATTTCTAGGATTCTTTAGTACTCCCTACCTGAGCTTTATTACCTCAGACTACCTATTCACTGTAATTACTTACCTAATAGGTTTCCTTCTGCTATCGTAATTTCAAAGGACAAGTATTTTAATTGGTAGCCCCACCAGGGTTCGAACCCGGACTAAGAGGGTTAGAGCCTCCTGTGCTAGCCGTTACACCATAGGGCAGTATGCAGGGCTTCTTTATAGACATGCCCCGTATATGTCTTTATGAACGTTTAAACAAGCCTTTGATACGCTTAACTATTCTCTTACGCCAAGGCAATACTGTCTGACGTGCAGCTTCACAATCTGCAATAGCTTCTTCAATAGTTTTAGTTTCGTCTGTCAAATCCAGAATAATATCTGGCATTTTTGTTGCTTTTTCCATAATCTCTTAATTTGTTTATTAAAACGTTGTTGTTATAAAATTGGGTTATTTTGGTGTTATCTTCCAACACCTATAGATGGTAACTCGAATGGGTTAATCTTAGCATCACCTTTAACTCTCTTGGACTTAACTGCTTCTTCAGCTTTAACCATTACCTCAAGTTGTTCTATAGTCTCAATTACTTTACCTACATTAGTCATACCAGCAAGTAGATCTTTAATCTTTCTTTCATCTAGTTCTTCTTCTAATGAGTCTTTATAGTACTTTGATATACTATCTAGTTTGAGTCTCATATTGTTTAGCATAGTAAGAGTAGCTGTATTCTGCAAGAATATAAACTCATCTTCTGCTATCTTTTCCTCTACTGTTAGAGGATAATTCTCATCCTTAAAGAATAGATTCTTAAGTCTCTTAGATCTTGCTTCATTATCTACAATAGTCTTTACGTAAGGGCTATTATACTTGTTTTGAAGCACTATATAGCTGAGTATGTTAGTGGCATGGGATTTATCTTTATCAAGCTCCCAAAGAGTTCTAAAAGGTGGTATAGCTAACGCATCCTCGTGTATTACAACTTTACCTCCCACTAAATCAAATAGTTTCATATTTCCATTTGTATTTTTTATACGATTCCTTTTTACCTTTACAACAAGCTATAATATAACCTTTTTGGAATCCGGTACTATTGACCGCTTCTTTTATAGAAGCAAAGGTATTAATTAGTTTTCCATCTAAGTCATACATACTTATTGGCTTCTTCCGTTTAATACTTATTTTATTTTGACGGTCATTATAGTTGTTATTATACTTTACAGTGCACCATTCAAGATTATCTACACGGTTGTTAAGCTTGTTTTCATCAATATGATTTATGCTTGGTAAATGAAGTGGATTTGGAAGAAAAGTTAGCGCTACAAGTTTATGAACTTTAATAACTTTCATTTTACTATCAGAATATAAACCTACCTGATAATATCCATATTTATCGAGATGTGGTTTTAATATTCTTTCTTTATAATAGCGTCCTCCTCTTCCAGATTCTGGTACAAATCTACCGACTGACATTACACAGCCTTCTCTATTTATCTTATATTTACCTTCGTAGTTAGGAATATCGACGAATAGTTTCATTTAGAAAGATCTTTGATTACATCAGCTAAGTAATGATTATCAATTACTACAGGTCTAGTTACATACTTATCTTTATCATTGCTATACTTAGATAGAACTATTATAACGTTACCTTCTTTGTAATTTACAAATCCCTCTTCAAGTAAGAGTCTTCCATCTGATTCTGCTACGAATACACTGCGTACGTATATATCATTATCCTTGACACTTTTTAATTGAAGCTCTTCTGTAGTATCTCCAATAAGCTTGTATTCACAGCTATTACCGATTATTGTTTCCATTACTTATCTTATTTGTTTTATAATTAAAATGATATTCTCTACTCAATCTGTTAAGTATAACTTGAGCTTGTTGTAGAGAGCAATTAGGATCACAGTATTCAGGATTATTCAGATACTTCTGAATCTTCTGTTTGTACAGATCCATCTCCTGTTCTAGGGAGTCCTTCGTAATGTTCATTATATTTCTTTATTAGATGATCTACTAAATCTTTTAATTCTTCTATATAAAGAAGTGAATCATAATTCGTTCTATATATATTTCCAACCTTACATAAACTAGGATGTTCTGCATTTATAATAGGTTCTGGATCCCATTTAGTTACATTAACTTCAATTCTACCATCATAAAATAAATACCATTTACTTATTTTATAGATACTATTGGTTTCATATTCAAGCTTTTTACATAGTTGTTTTATTTCTTCTTCAACTTCTTTTTTATTAGCTTCTCTATCTTCAACTATTTTAGCTCTACGTTCTTTCTCCTTATCAGACACTAGACTTTCCATTTCATCAAGTATCTTATTAGTAGAATCTATCTTTTCTTCAATACGCTTATTTAACGCACATAACGTAAGGTTCTCTTTAAAAGACTCTGTTTCCCATTTAGGGGCACAATGCATCATCGCAATCGCATTCCATGCGACCTGAGACAAATGTTCACAACCTGTTTCTTCATCCACTTCATGTCCTTTTTCATACTCAAGCAAGTGCCTAAATAAGGCGGCTTTATATCTATCATAGCCATTTGGAAGGCTTTGCCAAGTATTCTCTCCATATTTTTCAGATCCTACAGTGTAAACTTTGACAATCTTTTCAATTTCCTTGAGTGGTAATAAATCCCATCTGAGTTTCTTGTCTACGAAATCATTTTTCTTTGCTTCCATACTTATCAATCATCTTTTGACACATCATCTCTGTATACTTAACTCTATCTTCTAAAGTATTAGCACCTTCTGGTACTATTTCACTGAAGTATTGAGCTAGAGTATTAGTGAACTCTTCATAGGTAATCTTGTCATCTTTGATGCTTTCTTCTATTACTTTAAGCATTTCCTGCATTACTTCAGGAGCATCTTTAGCATTCTCTATCTCCATCTGAATGAAAGCAAGAGACATCTCTTTAGTTAATTCCATTTTGTTCTTTATTAAAGTTCATTACGTATGACCCCATGATGCCAGCTATATAGCCAAGTAAGTAGATATAAGGTTCATTCTTATTGTTACTATCAAAATCATCTTTAGCATTCATACCTATTAATCCTTGCCACATTATATCTGTTGCATGACCTGCTTCGTGGCTTATTATATCAAATAGGTGACGATAACTGTAAGTAACTATCTCTTCATCAAAGAGAGTAAGAGAACCTTTATCTCTAGTCTTTTTTTCTCTAACTACATAAGTAATACCAGCTGTAGAATCAAAATCTAGATCATTTACCTCAATGGGTTTATCAGCTAACATATGATCTACTGTAGTAAAGAAGTCAAATTTACGTAATACTTCTTCCTTATCTGACAGTACTCCTGTCCATACATTATAAGGATATAATTTTATATCAGTCTTCTTTATCATCACTTACTATTTTGTAGATACTTGCTATAGCTTTATTACTTAGTAAATATAAGTATAGATATACTTCATCTGATAGCTTATACGTAGTATCTGGGGTTATTATTTCGCTAGTAGCATCATTGCAGAATATACTACAATGATCTTTCTAGCCTGTTGGATAAGACATCTTATAGTAGACCATATGCTCTATAAGCTCTGTAACTATCTCAGTCCTTGGGATCTTCGCTAGTCTTACTATTTTTCTTTCCATATGATTTCTTAATTTTGATTTTACCTAAGTAAGTGAATAACAAAGGTCTTTCATCGCATTCTGTGATTCTCCTATTAGCAAATAGGAATGGATGATTACATATAACTTTAACTACCTATAAAGGTACGTTATACTTTTTACTTAGCTCAGAATATATATTCGTTCCAGTTTGTAACATTTGCAAGCTCCTTCACATTATAGAATCTGCTATCAAGCAGAGCATTCAACTTAGATTCTTTATCTCCAAATGTGCCAGGTCTTACTGTGTTTATTAGGGTAAAAAGATCACTACTGCAAGCATCCCATGAGCTTAGCCAAGTGTCTTTATCTTTACTATTAGTAGTAATCAAAGTAAGTAGAGACTTCAACTCTTTCTTACTGTAACTCTTTTTAGGTTCTACTACTACACTACCAGAGTTCTTGCCAAATACATTAATTAAGGCACATTCATCTCCAAACAGAGTAAAGTAGTTATAAGGTAACTCTTTACCTCTTAGTTTGTACCAGAACTTCTTCAGCCAACCATAATCTTTCTGAAGTAAGATAGCTCCTGGGTTAATTGTAATATATTGTATATTCATATTATTCTTTATCTAGTCTTAGTACGATTGTAATTTGTACTCTGTCTCCAATCACTTCGGGTATCAATGCAGGATTAACTGTCCATTCATCGTCTGCTTTACCCTTTACAATCAGACCTTTATCTCTTAGTCTTCCTATATATCTACTTAGGTTATCACTAGTAATGCCAGTAGCAGTCTTCAGATAACGTCTGTTTTCGGTGCTAATAACATTCTTGCTGTAACCAGGGAGCTTAGGAGTATTAACATCTAATTCGATAAGTAATACCATTAAATCCTGCTCCCTAGTAGTCAGCTAAAGTACACCATCAAGTGATTTGAGGAATTCTCTGTAAAGGTCTGCTTTTTTAACCGTTTTAACTAATTTGTTCATTATATTTCTTTTTTAAATATGCAGCTCTTCGTTTTTCACTCCAAGGTTTGCCCTTTTTAGCGTTACTCATTTTCTCAATAGTTTCTTTATTAAAGACTAGATTCTATCTAGAATTTCTAATTTTACTTCTAGATTCTTCTGAGAAAATTCTTCCTCTATTAGCTAAAGATATGTTACGTCTATGCTATTCAGATAATCTTTTTCCTTTATGGGCTCTAGACATTTTTAGTTTAGCTTCTTCTGAAAAAGTAAATTGACGTAATGGGCTATCAGATACATTTGTAAATACATTATACTATGAATCTAATTCTCTTATTAATTCCTATTCGTAGTATAGTCTGTATTCTGGTTTGCAACACAATAATACTTGAAATTCAAAATTATCTTCTCCATACTTATTAAAAGCTTTCTATAATATAGAACACCTGCTAGAATTATGTCTAAGAGTAGATAGATGGTGTTTATATCTCTTCTCTATGTTTAGAGAACTACCTATATAACAATTACCATTAACTCTATTAAGTATTCTATATATTCCAGAAAGCTAGTTAAAAGGATTAATAAATTTCATTCCTTTACAAGTTTATTCATGAATTGATTACTTCTTTGATTTTGTTTAGTACCTTTGTGATATTATAATGTACTGTGTCAGCTTCCACTTTTACACAAGTAGGTATCTCACCTTTATCATACTTATTCTGAATCGTTTTACCGTCTTGTTCGTATTGATCAAGCATTTCATCAATCATCTCAGATACCTTGTTAAGTTTGTCTTCTTCTATAGACATTTCAGGTTCGTTGTCAAATGCTTCCAAAAAGCCTTCCTCTACAAACTCATCTGCAGTCTCTTCATCTACGAACATAGTTCTGTACCCACCATTGGATGTGATATCAAACTCAAACAAATCACTATCTTCATTGTAAGTAAGGACATCACCTTTCTTTGCACATGCAAACTCTTTAATTACTTTATACTGTTTCATAATAATTATTATTTAATAATACCTTTAATAGTCGTTACAATATCCTATACGCTTTAAATGTTAAAAGGTTCTATTATATTAACATTTGTTAACTTATTAAGCATATATAAACAAAAAGGCTAGATCCGCAGACCTAGCCCCACAACAACTATTAATACGCATTAATATGTTATTTTACTTTCTTCTTCGCTACAATATCGTAAGGTTTAACTAACTGACTATCCTTAAACAAGTCAAAGTCCTTAGCAAACTTCTTACCAAATACTACTATATCACCAATATTAATATCAGTATCTTTGTACGCATCTGGTATGGAAAGTACGATACCCAATCTCCACTCTGATTCTACTTCTTTTACTTCTGTCTTAGTCTCAAACTTCTCGAAACCATCTATATCAAGTTCACCTGTACCAACCGCTTCAGTTATCTCTTTCTCTAACATAATCGGTTCCAATGGTTTAACTAGGACATCTTTCAGAGGAATGTATTCCATATTGTTTACTACTGTTTCTAGTACTTTATCTTCCATAATCTAATATTCTTTTACTTCTTTTTATTAACGTACTTTTCATACATTTGTTCCTGATAATCTTCAAATTCTTTCAGAAAATCGAATGTAGTTATGAGTTCTATTCTTCCTTTACCAAATATCTCATCAGCTTTAAGTACGTATATCTTACCATTATTAAACTCTCTTAATACCATGACACCAGGAATATAAGTTTTCATACTTCCTACATCATCTCTTAAGTATAACTCAGCTACTTCATCATCCTTACATCTAAGAGCGTTTGTTAGTTTTCTAGATCTAACTTCTAACTTTGCTATTTGTTTATTCAAATCAATAGCTTCTCTAGCTAATTTATCTCTATCTATCATTTCTCCACTAGCTTAAGTATATTACCTGCTGCTACACACTGCCTTAATGCTCTTGGAGGACAAGTCTCTTTCTTCTGAAAGTAACAACCATCACAAAATCCTTTATTAGGTATTACTTCAAATGTCTTCCCTATAATCTCTACTTTTGGATATTCTATCTTACTCATCTGCTTCATCTCTATTTTTACATCCGTATGCTACGATAATGGCTGTTACAAAGCCCATAATATAGCCTATAAAAAATCCTATAGTTCCCATCATAGTTATACGTTTACTTTCTTTAAAATAAAGCCTTGTCTGCATAGCTTAGTAACGGAATCTGGACAATTAGGAATATCATATAAAGCACATCCTTCACAAGATTTTCTATCTACTCCAGGTACTAATTGATGTAACCTACTTCTGAAGTTTATATATTTACCATTATAAGCTTCTTCACTTTTATCTACTATTTTCTTTGTCATATTATGCGTATTTACTAATTAACATAAGTAAGGGAGTATATAACTGTCTAATCTGTCTTAGACTGTCATAACTGTTTAGACAGTAACGTAGTATACTCTTATAAAGTTACTGTTTAGAGTAATAATTTAACATTTGTTATGAACAATTATAGCTATTTATAATCTATTTTTTAACATAATTTATAAAAATTTTTTATATAAAAATATTTTAGAGAGGAGATGCATTCGAGGAACACCATACAAACCATTCCCCCCTGCATTGAATCGGCGGGAAGTCCCCTATAAGATCGAGTATTAATCAATAAACTTTATATCGTTATGAAACAGTGTTATTATGTTGCTAGACTCTATTCTAAGCTAATGCCAACTATTATAGAGGAATTCCCTTTCACATCTGAAGGCTATGTAGATGCTAAGGCTTATGCTGAGATTATGTCTCGTACTAAGGGTGCTACTTATGTTGTATTAATTGTAGATAATGAGTAACTATGGATTATGTTGAGAATGATTTCACTGATGCATTAATTGATGCTATATGTGGAGAAACTATTGAGGAGGATGACAATGAAGACATTAGGTAAGTTATTGTTCTTACTTGTATCCTTCGTAGTTGAGGGGTGTAAGTACTACTGGTACACAGTGAAGAAATGGTTTATGATGGGTTACTACGATAAGTAGTAACCTTATCACACCAATACAAATCACACCCCAATTCAAATAGAGAGTATTAACTTAAATTAACGCACTTATGAGTACAGAAGAAGTAAATAACCTTGTTAGTCTTGTTGCTGATACAGCCTTTCGTATCGCTGGTGGTATTATAATAGATAGAGGTGATCTCAATTACAATCTTAGTATGATATCAAATAAAGAAGTGAGAGATCATGTTGTAGATGTAATTAACTCACTATTTGATGCTAAGTACGAAAGTAAATCTACTGACTATAGATTACAGACTATACAGTAATTACCTGTGACCGCAGCGCACCAAGGCAAACCAAACACGCCTGCAACAAAACGGGAGAGAAATATAAGGGATTAGAGGATGTGATGGGGTTGTAGTCTACAATCCTCCACAAATAATCCCTTATTCTCCTCAACGCTAAATATTTAAACACCGTAATATATAGCTATATTTACATTTTTACTCACCATTAAAAAACAAAGTCATGGCAACATTTAAATTAATCGAAGCTGAGATTAGAACAGTTCCTCAGGGAAAGAACAATGCTGGTAAGAAATATCTTATCGGTAAGTTAAAGAATAATGCATGTTTTTGGGAAGAAGCCAGAACATACACCAACTTTGACGATGCAGTAGTGAACGCATTTATGCAATTACTTCCTATTGCAAAAGGTGGAACAGCTCAACAAGAGCAACCATTGCCACCTGAGATGACAACAGTATGTGGTAAATGGGTAGATTACGTACCACCACAGAAGTTCTACAAAATCCATTTGTCTAATCATCCAGCCGGAACTCGGATGGTAAATGGACAGACTGTACAAACTCCTGAGATACATGCAGGAGACCTTGTAAAGGCTGGAGGCATTCCAACTGTATTCACCACACTACGTGTCTTTTGTCAGACATATCGTGATGATGAAACCAATGAAATCGTATACAGAGCTGGTTGCTCTCCTGCAGAAGTAGGAGGAAGAGCATTTCAAGCTTATTGTATTCCTATCGCAGAAGACAATTCACCTCAACAGGTAAATGAGTCAACAATGCAACAACAAAACGGAGGAGTAGTGCCAACTCAACCGCAAACTGTACAACAACCAGTTCAACAGGCAGCTCCAATGCAAGGTCAACAGCCTGCACAGCAGGCTATGCAAGGTCAGAGTCAACAACCGACTTATAACCAGAACATGATGGGAACAGGAATGTTGTAGGAGAATTAGCTGGTCTACCGAAAGGTAGACTGGCTTTTTTTATTTGTCAATAACTCAACAATTCAAATAGAAACTTTATTGACAATCACTTAGCTCTGAAAATTATTAACAATTAAATATATGACGACAGATAATGAATTCAAATTCTGTATCGCCTTTGCAGTAGTACTATTATTAGCCAGCATTATCTGTTATCATTTTGTAGGCATATGAAAATATTTATTGCAAAGTATCCAGGTAAATACCCAGGAATGGGTGGAGGAATGATTATAGTTGCAGCTAATTCATTAAATGAGGCTGTAGACTATGCAAGACCATATAGCAAGGATTATACTATTGAGTATTTTCATGAGGCTAACAATATATTGTACTCTGGTGAAGCTGGAGTAATTGCGGAAGATCATTACGATGAAATATAAAAGACATAAAAAACTCAATAACTTCCCAAGATATTGAGGGCACCAGTTTCTTATGACAGGTTTAGGACTATCCTTATAAATGCTTAGCTACTACAACATTGATTTCTAGAATCATAACGCCAGAGTAGAGAATTCCTGTTACAAGTTTTAGGTGTAAAAAATACAGTTTTTGATAAACAGATTTGTCGCAAAGTAACTATTCTGTGAAATGCAACTTACTTCTTATGTTGTGAAACATACACACCACGTTATAGTTATAATAGTATAAGTTAGGTATGCTCTTATAAAGACTTAGGTAACGCTAAGGACTATACTATTATA
>ENA-OPBE01000428-OPBE01000428.1-human-gut-metagenome-genome-assembly--contig:-NODE-428-length-41832-cov-3.195825_pt1 | contig 41832 bp, 33 predicted proteins | sample MGYA00241066_ERZ501448 | MGnify/ENA primary metagenome ERZ501448 (study PRJEB25962, sample SAMEA2042585) | human gut metagenome | biome: human gut; feature: human-associated habitat; material: faeces...
CGGAGCAGTATATGCAGACGCACTAGACTTAGGATCTAGCGCCTTCGGCGTGCAGGTTCGACTCCTGTCACTCGCACCAATCAAATTATAAAGCTGTAGAATCGTTAGATTCTGCAGCTTTTATTTTTTACACTTGCTGATTATTGAACTATTAAAGTTCAGGGGCTAGCGAGTGTATTTTTTATTTGAGGCTGGTAGGAACTGTTGGAGCAATAATTAAGATTAATGTATAATATATGGAACAATAAAGGATATTAATTTTCTAATAGAATTAAAAACTAAAAAGTTATTGACAAAAACAGAAAATAATATTATATTAATACTAAAGAAAATATCATTAACAGCAGATAACAGACTGGGATATTTCGATTAACAAATGCGTATTCGGGCGCTGACCCCGTAAATAAAAAATATAGGAGGATAAAGACATGAGAAGTATTACAACATTAGACCTGCAATATGCCCATAGATTTTATGGGTTTAAAGGTGAGGCACAGTATCTGCATGGACATTCAGGTATTCTGACTATTGAGGTGGAAGATTCTGTCGAACCAGGTGTCAATATGGTATTTCCCTGTAATGAAATTCAAAAAACTGCCTGGGACGTTTTAAAGAACTTCGATCATGCACTGATTTTGAGGGAAGATGATCCGCTACTGCCGGCAGTACTTGATGTTTACGAAAAACAGGGTATCCGTAATGGCGCTCCGCAGAACCAGATGAAAGGTGCGGCTTTCAAGACAGATCTGGCAACAGCATACCCGGATTGTCGTCTTGTGGTTACAAAAGAAACTATGACTGTCGAGGGCATGATTAAGATCGTTTATGATCTGCTTAAAGACAAACTCAATATTGCGAAAATAACTTTTGTCAGCGGTGTCAATACTGCTTCGGCAGAGTTCACAACCAAGAATCAAATTGATCGTTGCCCGCTGTGTGGTATTGCCTTGAATGAAAATGGTGTTTGCCCGAAGTGCGGCTATAAAAAATGATAGTATAGAAATAATGAAAACAGCAGGCCTATAAGGCCTGCTGTTTTTTGTTGGGATAAGATGGACGAAGGGTTAGAGGATATTCATATTAAAATTACTGGAGGAAAATAAAACAACAGCAATTTAAAGCAGGATACAGGGAAAATTTTTATTTGTATCTTGACTTGGAGTGAGCTTTAAGTGTTATGATTGATAAAAGAGGAACGCATAGGTGTTTATTTTACCATAGCAGAGAATATTACAGCGACGTGAAATTAGATAGCTAAAGTTTCTGCTTTAAAGTATATATGGGGGAAGGTTTGTTATGCGGGGGCTGAATAATGAAAAAAGATACGCCTTGCTGGACAGTCTGCGAGGGCTGCTGTTATTGGAGATGATCGTCTATCATTTTTTTTGGGACCTGGTGTATTTATTTGAGCAGGATTTGCCTTGGTTTCATAGCAGTTTGTGTTATTGGTGGCAGCAAAGTATTTGCTGGCGTTTTATTTTTCTATCAGGCTTTTGCTGGCCTTTAGGGAAAAGGGCTGTGCGGCGTGCTGTGCAGGTTTTTGGTGGAAGTGTCCTGGTGATGGTTATAACGCACATTTTTGTGCCGGACCAGGCGGTTACCTTTGGCGTTTTATTCTTTCTGGGGTCAGGTATGCTGTTGCTGGAGCTGCTTGACCGGCGGCTGTGCAGGCTGGCTCCTGTCTGGGGCATTACAGCAAGTGGTATGTTATTTTTTCTGACCCGCAATATCAACGACGGTTATTTAGGTTTTGAGGAATGGAATTTTTTCAAAATACCGGAGCAGCTGTATCTGAATAAATTCACTACTTATGTAGGATTTACAGAAGCAGGATTTTTTTCCAGTGATTATTTTTCTTTAATGCCCTGGTTCTTTTTATATTTGGCGGGTTATTACTGTCTGCGTTTTTGTGAAGTTCTGGGCGGATTGCCTCAGATCTTCGATTATGGCAGCGGCTTCCTGAGTTTTTTCGGACGGAGGTCTTTGTTAGTCTATCTTCTGCATCAGCCGCTTTTGTACTTGCTGCTGACGTTGATTTTGGGTAGTAAGGTATTGCTTTAAGGAGAAGGAGTGTTGAGAGTATGGAATATCGTGAATTGGGACGGACAGGTATTAAAGTCAGTGTGATAGCATTAGGGTGCGAAGGCTTTGTTGCCAACGAAGGTGCCTTAACAGAGCAACTGCTGAATGCGGCAGAGCAAGGCGGCATCAACTGTATTGATTTGTATGCGCCGCAGCCGGAAATGCGCAGCCGTTTGGGTAAATGGCTGCGTGGCCGCCGCGGTAAATTTGTTTTACAGGCACATTTATGTACGGTTTGGCAGGAGGGACAGTATAAGCGGACCAGGGAGATCGGGGAAGTGAAAGCGAGCTTTGAAGATCTGCTGACACGGCTGGCAACGGACTATATAGATATTGGGATGATCCATTATGTGGACTCTCTGGAAGATTGGGAAGCGGTAGCTGGTGGCCCGGTAATGGCGTATGCAAGAGAAATGCAGGCTCAGGGAAAAATCAGATATATCGGCTTGAGCAGCCATAATCCTGCCGCAGCTATGCAGGCTGTACAAAGCGGTTTGATCGATGTACTGATGTTCAGCGTTAATCCCTGCTATGACCTGCAGCCGGCGAATGAAGACTGTTATGCGCTTTGGGATGGGAAAAATTATGACAGGCAGCTTGTGAATATGGATCCGGAGCGGGAAGCGCTGTATGAAACCTGCAGCCGCCTGGGCGTCGCTATAACCGTAATGAAAGCTTTTGGCGGCGGTGATTTGCTGGATGAAGAGCTTTCGCCGGCAGGAAAAGCTTTGACTGTTAATCAGTGTCTGCACTATGCTTTGACGCGTCCCGGAGTAGCGGCAGTGATGTCGGGAGCGCATACTGTTCACGAGCTGGAAAAATGTCTTGAATATACTACGGCTGCTGATGTTGAAAAGGATTATGCGGCTGCTTTTGCCGCTTTACCGAAAATCAGCTGGGAAGGGCACTGCATGTATTGCGGACATTGTGCTCCCTGTCCGCAGGGAATAGATGTGGCAGCAGTAACTAAATTTTTGAATCTTACCAAAGCGCAGAACAGTGTTCCTGAAACAGTACGCGAACATTATGCTGCTCTGCGGCATCATGCCGGGGAGTGCGTGAAATGCGGTGCTTGTGAGAAACGCTGTCCATTTAAAGTTACAGTTATCCAAAATATGCAGGAAGCAGTGAAAGTGTTTGGTATGTAATAACTTAAATAATCTTAAAAATAAATTATTGCTTGACTTGGAGTTGACTCCAGGTGTTAAAATAATCGCAGGAGGAGGTGTTGCTCTATGACGATTGCAGAAGTCAGTAAAACGTTTGGCTTGACAGCTGATACGCTGCGTTATTATGAACGAATTGGCCTGATACCGCCGGTCAAGCGCAGCAGCAGCGGTATTCGTGATTATGATGAAAAAGATTGTAATTGGGTAGAATTTATTAAGTGCATGCGCGGTGTTGGTATTCCGGTAGAAATGCTGATTGAATATGTGGCGATGTTCCGCTTGGGCAAGGAGACGATTGCTGCCCGTAAAGCTCTTTTGGTAGAGCAAAGACAGCAGCTTGCCGACAAGATAGTAGCTATGCAGGCTGTACTGGAACGGTTAGATATGAAAATAGATGGTTATGAGGAAAGATGTTTAAAATTTGAGGAAGAAAATTTAAGACAATAAATAAGATTTGCAGCAGAGGTCAGCCAGGAGTTGGTTGACCTTTATTTTTTATCTTCGATCATAATAAATGTCTGAAAGATAATAAATATTTATATAAACAAATAAAAGTGATATAATTATTATTATACGCAAATGTTTACTTGAATAATATTGTTCGATGTTTTGGCTGGGGAGGTATTTAGGATGCTGAAAAGAATATTGACTGCTGTGTTGATGCTGTTTGTTCTGCTGGTAGTCAACAGTGCAGGTGCTTCTAATACAGTACGCATAGCCTATTCGGATATTGATAATTTTGTCGGTATCAAAGACGGACGGCTGGCAGGTTATGGCGTAGCTCTATTTGATGCAATTGCCGAACATACCGGCTGGACTTATGAATATAAAAGCGGTTCGTGGGAACAGTGTCTGGAGTGGGTGAAAAACGGTGAAGCCGATTTTACTTTTCCAGCCCAGTACAGCGAGCAGCGGGCGGCGGATTTCCTTTTCAGCAGGCAGAACTGTATTTTAGATTTTGCTGCTATTTATACGTCCGGTACCAACAGCGATATTTTATATCAGGATTATCAGTCGTTGCAGGGTAAACGATTAGGCATGATCAAAGGCAACTATCTTAATTTATGTTTTGACAAGTTTGTGGGGAGTAAAGGCATCAGCGTTCAGAAATTTTATTACAGCAGTGGTGCCGAAGTCAATGAAGCATTGGCTGCCGGTAAGATCGATGCTATTATGAGTGGGAATTGTGTGCTTGACGAAGATAAAAAGCTGGTTGCTAAATTTGATTATCTGCCTGCGTATATCATTACGGGAAAAAACAATACGGCATTAATGGAACAGCTGGATCAGGCGATGCGGGCGATAACGCTGGAAAATCCTTATTTTACTGCCGCGTTGTACGAGAATTTTTACGGACGTGCCGACAAGTTGGCCAAGGGGTTTACCAGGGCGGAACTTGCTTATATCCAGACAGCCGCACCGCTGCGTGTTGTCGGTGATGCCGATAATTATCCGATGGAATGGCTGGACGGTAAAAACGGCGTTTATAAAGGCACTTATCAGGATGTGCTGAAATTATTGGCTCAGAACAGCGGTTTAACGATGGAAATGACCTACACTCCTGATATGGCCTCGTCGTGGGAATTGCTGGCTGACGGCAGAGCTGATGTTATTTCCGGAATCGTCTGGACGAAAGAATTGGAGGCCCAATACGATTTTCTGCACACAGACAGCTTTCTAAAAGAAAATTATCTGATTTTGGGTAGGCGCGGAGAAAGCTTTGATTTTAACAGCCGTTTAAAAGTAGCTATGAAAACTTCATTTATAGGCACTGCAGATTACATCAGGCAGAAATACCCGCAGTGGCAGATTGTTGATGGCGACACTTTAGAAAGCTGTCTGGAAATGGTGGTCAACGGCGAGGCCGATATTATGCTGGGCAATTCTATTGTGATGACAACTAACAGGTATCTGAGCAAATATGCCAGCCTGATGCCTGTAATGACGGTAAGTATGGAAATACCTGTAGGTTTCGGCATTTCTAAAAAATGTCCGCCGGAGGTATTGAGTATTTTTAATAAATCAATCCAAAAGCTGGATGCAGGTGCTCTGGATAAAATAATTTTAGGTAACAGCATCGTTAAACACAGAGCATTGGACTGGCGGGAATTTATTAAAAATAATTTTCTTGTTGCCGGAACAGTATTTTTTGCGGTATTGGCTTTGAGCTTTACGGGTATTTTCCTATTTTTGAAGAACCGCCAGCAGGCCAGGTTTAATAATAGTTTGGCTGAAGCACTGGCTGCAGCGGAACGGGCTAGAAGCGCTGCTGAATACGCACATAATGCTAAAAGCGAATTTCTGTCGCGGATGTCGCATGAGATACGCACGCCGATTAATGCGATTGTCGGAATGAGCGATATTGCAAAGCTGCGCGCAGCTGACAGCCAGCCCGTATTAGATTGTTTGGAGAAGATCGATACTGCGTCCAGGCATCTGGCTGCATTAGTAGATGATGTTTTGGATATGTCCAAAATAGAAAATGACAAATTGCAGCTGACGCCGCAGATAGTTTCACTGCACAGTATCATCTTTTCGACCCTGGATATTCTGCAGTCGCTGGCAGAAAAAAAGGGTGTTCTTTTACAGCGGAAGGTAAATGTTGCAGATTGTTCTGTGTACGCTGACAGCAGAAGACTGCAGCAGATCATGGTAAATTTAGGAGCCAATGCAGTAAAGTTTACAGCTAAAGATAAAAAAGTTGTTTTAAAATGCGATATGCTTGAACAGGATGATGAGAGCATGCTGGTCCGGTTTGTCTTAGAAGATGAGGGAATCGGTATAAAAGAAAGCAATAGACAATGTATTTTTGAGGCATTTAATCAGGGCGGACGCAGTACAGATGCTTTTTATGGAGGAACGGGACTGGGTCTGGCCATTTCGCAGAAGCTGGCTCATATGATGGGCAGTGAGATCAAGCTTGTCAGTACATTTGGGGTCGGCAGTCGCTTCTGGTTTGATCTGCGTCTTGCCAAGGCCTCTGTTTTGCAGCAAACGCTTGTAACTGATGAGATCGATCTGCATGGTTACAGACTGCTGGTAGTAGAAGATAATGAAATAAATATGGAAATTGTTTGTGAGCTGTTGCGTAATGTCGGGGCCGAATTTGCTACAGCGAGCGATGGTGAAGAGGCGGTCGATTTATTTTGCGAGGCAGAGCCGTTTACTTATGACGCAGTTTTGATGGACATCAGAATGCCAAGGATGAACGGTTATCAGGCTGCTGCTGCTATCAGAGCATTGCCGCGTCCGGATGCTATCTCGGTTGTTATAATAGCGATGACGGCAGACGTGCTGGAAAATGATGTGGAACAGTCACTGGAACAGGGCATGGATGCACATGTTGCCAAACCGTTCGATACCCGTCAGTTTCTGTTTTTACTGTGCGGTTTATTGCAGAATAAAGAAAATATGATTTGTAAATGAATAAAGTATTGACAAATTTAAATAGCCTAATATATAATTTAGGAGCTGGATATTCTGGTAGGTGAGGCTACCACAGGGATATGGATTGCTGCCGCGGAGTGGTGGAGACACCATGAGCAGGTTTGAACAGGCTATGTCGACAACAAGGCATAATCTAATGCAATTTCACCGCCCTGTGGAGTTAAAGCTTGAACAGGGCCGGTTCTGATTGAACTGTAAGGTAAATTTGTTTTATTGCCGCGTCTTTGTTTAAGCATTGACGCGGTTTTTTTATTTGCCGCGGCCAGCCGCAGAATTTTGATTATAGATATTTTATAAAAAAGGTGAGGTGAGAAGAATGGACGCAGGAGGCAGTAGGGGCATAAAACCAAAAGGCGAAGAACCAGGAAGCGGTCTGCCGTCAGGGCGTCTGTTCTTCCGCGACAATTACATATAAATACTTTGTCTTTTCGTTGTGTGTCCTACTTTCCTGAAAGTATGCAGTAAAACCGTAAGGAGGTAGAAAACAATGAAAAAGAAATTACTGTTTTTAAAAAATAACCCGCAGGAAATCCTGCATCGTGAGAAGGTCAATGAAAGACTGCGTTTTGCTGCAGCTCATGACGTGAACACAGTTCTGAAGTATTTGGGAACGACTGGCAAAGGATTGCCGTCCGGTATGGTAGAGCAGGCTCGTGAACGGTATGGCGATAATGTTGTGACGCATGGACAAAAAGAATCTCTGTTCACGCGTATCTGCAAAGCTTTTATTAATCCTTTTACAGCGATTTTGTTTGTTTTGGCGGCAGTATCGGCTTTTACAGATATCTGGCTGGCTGATCCGGGTGAAGAAGACGCCGTGACTGTGATTATTATTACGACGATGGTTATGATTTCCGGTATCCTGCGTTTTGTGCAGGAAACGAGAAGTGGTAATGCGGCGGCTAAATTATCGGCTATGATCGAAACTACGACCTGTGTGGAAAGAATGGAAACGGGTCAGCAGGAGATACCACTGGACGAAGTCGTCGTCGGTGATCTTGTTCATTTATCGGCGGGCGATATGGTACCTGCTGATATCCGTATTATTTTTGCCAGGGATCTGTTTGTCAGTCAGTCGGCATTGACCGGTGAAAGTGAACCGGTAGAGAAATATCTTTGCCTGGATGTTCAGGCAGCTTCTATAACAGAAGAACCTAATCTGGCCTTTATGGGCAGTAATGTCATCAGCGGTACAGCGGTAGGAGTTGCCGTAGCAGTGGGCAATGATACGCTTTTGGGCGAAATGGCCAAGGCGCTGAACAGCAAGCCTCCGAAAACCAGCTTCGAAAAAGGTGTCAATTCTGTTTCCTGGGTTTTGATACGTTTTATGCTGGTCATGGTGCCGGTAGTTTTGTTTATCAACGGTTTTACCAAAGGTGACTGGATGAATGCGGCCTTGTTTGCAATTTCCGTGGCCGTAGGGCTGACGCCTGAAATGCTGCCGATGATTGTGACGACCTGTCTGGCTAAGGGTGCGGTCGCAATGTCCAGAGAAAAAGTTATTATCAAAAATTTAAATTCGATCCAGAACCTTGGATCTATTGATATTCTCTGCACTGATAAGACCGGTACGCTGACGCAGGATAAGGTTGTACTGGAATATCATCTGGATATTGAAGGCAAAGAAGCGCCGCGGGTATTGCGGCATGCCTTTTTAAACAGTTATTATCAGACGGGTCTGAAAAATTTGATGGATATTGCCATTATCAGCAGGACGAAACTGGAAGAGGAAGAAAATAAAGATCAGCTGGGCGATCTGGAACATTTTTACCAGAAGGTAGATGAGCTGCCCTTTGATTTTGAACGGCGCCGGATGAGTGTGGTAGTAGAAGACCGGAATGGGAAAACGCAAATGATCACCAAGGGCGCCGTAGAGGAAATGCTGAATATTTCGGCTTTTGTCGAATATGCAGGGCGTGTAGTGCCGCTGACGGCTTCTATGAAAAAGCTGGTTATGGAAAAAGTGGATGCGCTTAATGCCGATGGCTTGAGAGTCATTGCCGTAGCGCAGAAAACCAATCCTTCGCCGATAGGAGCTTTTTCGATAGCAGACGAGAACGAAATGGTTTTGATCGGTTATCTGGCTTTTCTGGATCCGCCCAAAGAAACGACTGCAGCTGCGATCAGAGCTTTGCAGGAGCATGGTGTTGCCGTGAAAATACTGACAGGGGACAATGAAAAGGTTACAAAATGTGTTTGCCGTCATGTAGGACTTGCAGCAGAAAAAATGCTGTTGGGTTCTGAGGTGGAAGCTATGAGCAACGAAGAATTGGCGGCAGCGGCAGAGTATACCACTGTTTTTGCCAAATTGGCGCCGGCGCAGAAAGCCAGAGTAGTACGCCTGCTGCGTGAAAATGGACATTCTGTAGGTTATCTCGGCGATGGCATCAACGATGCGGCGGCCATGAAAGCCTCTGATGTTGGTATTTCTGTCGATACGGCCGTGGATATTGCCAAGGAATCGGCGGATGTAATTTTACTGGAAAAAGATTTGCTGGTTTTGGAAAAGGGTATTCTTGAAGGCCGTAAAACCTATGCTAATATGATTAAATATATCAAGATGACGGCTTCGTCTAATTTTGGTAATATTTTTTCGGTTTTGATCGCCAGTGCTTTTCTGCCCTTCCTGCCGATGGCGTCGATACATCTGATTTTGCTGAATCTGATTTACGATATCTCCTGTACGGCGATTCCCTGGGATAATGTGGACAAAGAGTTTTTGACCAAGCCCAGAAAATGGGATGCTTCCAGTGTCAGCAAATTTATGCTTTGGATCGGTCCTACAAGTTCTGTTTTCGATATTTTGACCTATGCACTGATGTATTTCATCATTTGTCCGGCCGTTGTCGGCGGCCATTTGTTTCACGAACTGAGTGATCCTGCCCAGCAGGCATTATATATCGCTGTTTTTCAGGCTGGTTGGTTTGTTGAGTCAATGTGGACGCAGACGCTGGTTATCCATATGATCAGAACGCCAAAGATTCCCTTCCTGCAGAGCCGCGCTTCAGCGCCTGTGACATTACTTACATTTATTGGTATCGCAGTGCTGACAGTGATACCGTTTACAGCGGTGGGACATGCTATCGGGCTGGCTTCGCTGCCTGGTGAATATTTTAGCTGGCTGGCCGCTATTACTTTGGCATATATGCTTTTGGCTACGATGATGAAAAAACTTTATATCAAGCGCTATGGAGAACTTCTATAGTTGTTTATAGACGCTGGAACGCATATAATATAAAGATACGAAGCGTAATAAATGGGGGAATGGATTAATGCTGGGGACTATCGTCAATACAAGCACGATCATTGCCGGCAGCGTGCTGGGCAGTGTGTTCAGACAGGGGATCAAAGAAAATTACAAAAAAGCACTCTTTGATGCGTTGGGATTGGCTACTGTTGCTCTGGGAGCTAATGCAGTAGTCAGCAATATGCCGCAGAGCAGGTTTCCCGTCTTGTTCATTCTTAGTCTGGCGCTGGGCAGCATTATCGGTACTTTGCTTGATATCGACGGCCGCTTTCAGCGTCTGGCAGGGCGGTTCAAAGGCGGGTCCGACCTTGGTCAGGGGCTGTCTATGGCAATACTGCTTTTCTGTATCGGGACCCTGTCTATTCTGGGGCCGATAGAAAGCGCGCTGTATGGTAATAACACTTATCTTTTTACTAATGCTACGCTTGATTTTGTAGCTTCGATGGTTTTGGCTTCCGCATATGGCATCGGCATAGCCTTGGCAGGAGTCGTACTGTTTTGCTGGCAGGGGTCGATCTATCTGCTGGCCGGTTGGCTGGCGCCATTTTTGACAGCTGAGCTGATGACAGAAATTTCGATTATCGGCGGAGTTTTTATTATGAGCTCCGGGTTTGCGATTTTAGAATTAAAAAAGTTTAAGACCTTGAATATGCTGCCGGCACTTATTGTTCCTGCAGTTTGGACACTGCTTTTAAAATGTTTTTCCTGAGTAAAAACGGTCTCATTTGAAAATGAGACCGTTTTTTAGTTTTTTTAAGTGATTATCTTAACAAAAAAATAAGTTAAAAGTGTAAAATAGCTGTCATAAAACAGGTTGTGGACTTGTAGAAAAACGTGGCGGTGTTATAATAAAACTGTAAGGAGAATTTAAAACAGCGGTTAGGGCCGAAAAGTTAATTGCTTTTTTAAATTCTCAGTGCTATAATATAGTAAAAGATAATTTTTATTTGTTGCGATTACACACTGCAAATAAATCAAAATTTTGAAAGGTGGTGGCAGTAATGCCAAATTTTGCAAACCCGTTTCAAGGTAATGTCAACAGAAAGTTAACCAAAGAAGAATTGATCCAAGCCGTACGTCTGGATATTGCAGGTGAGCTGGAAGCTATTTACTTGTATGATGCCCATGTACAGGCTACTGATGACGAAGTGGCAAAAATGGTTATTTCCGATATTCGTGACGAAGAAAAAGCCCATGTCGGTGAGTTGATGACTTTGCTGCGTTATCTTGATCCTGCTGAAGCAGAACATTTCATTTCCGGTGAAGGCGAAGTTAAGGAAATGCTTGAAGGCCTTGGTATGAAAGCTGCCGGGATTGCCGATGACAAAACGGAAGTTACCAATAAAGCGACTACCGTAGGCAGCCTGCTGGATAAATAGGAGGTATGGTCATGGAATTTTTAATGCGTGATGATGTTAATCTGTCTGCCGAGCAATGGCAGTCTATTGATAGTGCCGTAATCCAAGCGGCAAGAAATGTTTTGGTTGGACGTAAATTTTTACAGATTTACGGTCCTTTGGGTGCCGGTGCACAAAGTGTGAATGTAGATGTGCTGACTCCTGCTGAAAAAGGCAGTGTAGATTTCTTCGGTGAGGAAGAGGAAGCTGTAAAAGTTACAGGCCGCAGTTTTAAAGAGCTGCCAATGATCTATCGTGATTTTGTATTATCCTGGAGAGATATGGAACAGGCCAGACAGATCGGTATGCCGATCGATTTGGGTGCGGTCAGCGCTGCCGCAAATGCCTGCGCTCAGAAAGAAGACCTGATGATTTTTGCAGGGAATCCGAAAGCCGGTTATGAAGGCCTGGCTACGGCAGAAGGTGCTTTTAAAGTAAAAAAATCCGACTGGAGCAAAGATGAAAATGCTTTCAGCGATGTTGTTAAAGGTCTGCAGCATTTTGCGGACAAGAATTTGAGAGGCCGTTATGCTTTGGCAGTCAGCCCTGACCTATATGCACAGTTACAGCGTTTACAGGTCAGCACCGGATTACTGGAAAGCGAACGCATCAAAACCCTGGTTGGCGGCGGATTATATATGACTCCGGCTTTAGGCCTTAATAAAGCCGTATTGGTCTGCGCTGAACCGCAGAATATGGATCTTGTTATTGGTCAGGACCTTATTACCGGTTATATGGGTTCTGCTAAGCTGAATCACGAATTCCGTGTATTTGAAACAGCTTTGTTGCGGATCAAATGCAAAGATGCAGTAGTGGTTTTTGGCTGATCGTAAAATTTAAAGCCTGCCGGCATATTATGTCGGCAGGCTTTTTACTATGCAGAATAGCAATACTGAAAGCGTATTAATATTTATTTAATAAAAATACTTGATGTTTAATAATTGAAAATAAGCTATAATAAAATAAAAATGGATTATCGGTATTAAGGAGGCCGGGCATGGATAAAAAACGTGGTTATAATATAAAATATTTATTGCTGTTCACTTCAGCAGCTGCGTTGCTGTGCGCTCTGGCTGCATATATCAGCATTAACGATACCTATAAGTATACCCGTGAAAGAGCAGCTTTTCTGGCGGAAAGCTATGGCTCTCAGACGCGCTATGAACTGATGGATCTTTATGATGACGCTTTTGTCCTACGTGAGCTGATCCAGCAGGGTATGCTGGATGCCAAAGGTACAAAAATAGCCGTACACGAAAAAGGTTTTCGTAATATGTCAGAGCTTGGTATCCAGAGAATGAACAATGTCTGTACAGCCTTTGACGATATGGCTTTGATCACAAATGTATCTTTGGCTATGGCAGAAGGTCCGCTGCAGGACGGTATTCCTGAAAAAACTGTGATTTCCTATTGCTTTCCTTATGAAATCAATAAAAGTGCCCTGGGAAAAAATCTGATGATCCAGCCGAAACGGGATGACGCTATCAGGAAAGTGTATCGCAAGCAGGGCGAGTTGGTGATCGAAGGACCGTTCAGAAGGATTCAGGATAATGAGCTGGTACTGACGGGCAGGGTCGCTGTAAAAAATTCTGACGGTTCACCCTGGGGCTTAGTTGCTGTGACTTTGGATATGAATCCGGCAAGTCCGAAATATGCTTTGCAGAACATCAATTTTGCCGCACTGCAGGGGCAGAAATATCGTTATCATTTATACAAGATAGAAAACGGAGCCAAATTGACGATTGCTGCTTCTGACCATGCGGCAATGGCAATGACAGGCGGAATGAAATATGATATCGAACTGCCGAATGCCAGCTGCATCATAGAGGTAGACAAAGCAGGCGGCTGGGTTGGTAATAATATAATTTTTTTGAATGCAGGTATTGCCTTTTTTGTATGGCTGCTGAGTGTTTTTGCCGTAAAAAAATGGCTGGAAAATAAAGAGGCCCACCGTGAGATTGCAGACAGGGAAGAAATACTGCGTCAGATTGCCGATAATATCAACGGAGGCGTTTTGACACTGGTCAATGATGCCGGCTTCTGCATCCGTTATGCTAACGATGGATTTCTAAAATTGATTGGTTATACAAGGGAAGAATTGGAAAACGTACCTTCGTTTTTGAGGGCGCATTTGATATATGAAGAGGATGCGCCTAAATTTCAGGCATTACTGGATGGTGTCTGGCATCTTAATGATAAGATCGATTTGGAGATGCGCCTGCTGCATAAAAACGGGCATTATATACCTGTTTTGATCCGTGGCAGCGTGGGGATAGATAAAGACGGCATGCTGGTAATGTACTGCGTTATTGTTGATATCAGTGAACAAAAGCGTATCATCCAGGAACTGGAACTTGAGAAGGAGCGTTATGATCTTTTAGTGCAGGCTTCCAACGAAATAATTTTTGATGTGGACGTGCTGCCGGAGCATATTGCCTGGTCGCCTCTGTATCGCAGGATTTTTGGCTTTGAACCTTTTGGTAAGCTTGCTTCTGAGTCTGCGCCTCCGTTAAAATCGGAGCCCGATAAAAATATTGCCGTTATCAGTGCGTTTATCCATAAAATTATTGCAGAGAAGCATTCCGGCAGTGAAGAACTGTTGCTCAGTTATGCCAATGGCGAGCAGCACTGGTTCAGGATCCGGGCTAACTGCATCATCAAAAAAGAAACAGTGATCCGCCTGGTAGGCAAGCTGGATAATATTGATGCAGAAATGCTTGAAAAAGAAAAGCTGCAGGATATGAGCCGTATCGATCAGCTGACAGGAGTTTATAATAAAGCCGGCTTTAAAACTGTGGTGGAACCACTGTTGAAAGAAAGCGGTTCGGGCAGCTTTATCTTCACTGACCTGGATAATTTTAAAACAGTCAACGATACCTTAGGGCATCAGACAGGCGATAAAGTTTTACAGGAAATGGCAGCAAAGCTGCAGCAGTTTTTCCGTTCCGACGATATTATCGGTCGTTTTGGCGGTGACGAATTTTATATTTATGCACCGGGGCTTTCGCCGGAGGCGACAGTCAAAAGGGCGGAGGATTTATGCCGTATCCTGCATACTGCCTATGATGGCGTTACTGTTTCTGCCAGCATTGGCATTTGCTATTTCCCTGAGCATGGCCGGGATTTTGACAAGCTGGTGCATTTGGCTGATGTGGCCGCGTATGTTGTAAAAGAAAGAGGCAAGGGCGGCTATCATGTTTATGAGCCAGGTGATAAAATTTAGTTTTGCTTGCTATTACCGGCAAAAGATGCTAAAGTTAATTTAATATCATAAGTCGATCCACTGGGGGCGCATTATGCTGAGAGGCCGCAAGGCCGACCCTTAGAACCTGATTTCCGGGTAATACCGGCGTAGGGAAGTGGCGTAAGCGCGAGCCAAAGCCAATTTCCTGTGGGAGATTGGCTTTTTATTTTTAAGGGGGAGTTTAATAATGGCAACACAGATGCAGTTGGCCCGTCAGGGCATAATCACAGAAGCGATGCTTCAGGTAGCGGCACAGGAACAGTTGGCGCCTGAGGTCATCAGGGCTGGTGTAGCGGCAGGAACAATAGCTGTTTGCTGCAATATCAACCACAAAAATCTTGTGCCGTGCGGTGTAGGTCAGGGCTTGGCAGTCAAGGTCAATGCCAATATCGGTACTTCCAGCGCTTATCCTGATCCTGAACCTGAGCTGGCTAAGCTGCGCGCTGCTATTGATGCCGGTGCCGATTCTGTGATGGATCTTTCTACAGGCGATAATATCGACGCTTCACGTAAGGCTATCATTGCTGCATCCACTGTAATGGTTGGTACGGTACCGATTTATCAGGCAACAGTAGAAACTATTAAAAAACGCGGTGCCGTTGTTGAAATGACGAAAGAGGACCTGTTTGAAGTTATTCGTCAGCAGGCTGCCGACGGTGCTGATTTTATGACGATCCACTGCGGTATCAACCGTCAGGTTCTGCACGCTCTTGTCAGCGAAGGGCGCGTTATGGACGTTGTCAGCCGCGGCGGCAGTTTTATTACCGGCTGGATGCTGCATAATGATCGTGAAAATCCTTTATATGAATATTATGATGAAATATTGGACATCTGCGCGGAGTATGATGTAACGATCAGTTTAGGTGACGGACTGCGGCCCGGCTGCCTGGCAGATGCTACAGACAGGGCGCAGATTCAGGAGCTTTTGAATTTGGGGGAATTGACCCAGCGGGCCTGGCAGCGCGGTGTACAGGTAATGGTTGAAGGACCGGGACATGTTCCGTATAATCAGATTGCAGCTAATATGCAGCTGCAGAAGCGTTTATGTCATGGTGCGCCTTTTTATGTTTTGGGGCCATTGGTAACTGATATAGCGCCTGGTTACGATCATATTACTTCTGCCATTGGCGGTACTCTTGCCGCGGTCAGCGGTGCTGACTTTTTATGTTATGTAACGCCGGCCGAACATTTGGGGCTGCCTGACATTGACGATGTACGTGAGGGCGTGATCGCAACGAGGATCGCGGCTCATGCTGCCGATATTGCTAAGGGATTGCCCCAGGCTATAGCCTGGGACAGGGAAATGGCTGTCGCACGTAAAAATCTTGACTGGCCGGAACAGATTCGTCTGGCACTCGACCCGGTGAAGGCGCAGGCTTACCGCGACAAGAAGAATAAGGCGGAGGATGAAGCTTGTTCCATGTGCGGCGATTACTGCGCTGTCAAGATCGTGGGACAATATTTGGAAGCGCACAGGAAAAAACAATAATAACCGTAAAAAGAGGACTTACATATGTAAGTCCTCTTTTTTATCAGTCTTTGTATAAATAATCCTGTACTTTGCTGTGACTGTCTTCAGGCCCGACCATGATAAAGACGTCCCCCGCTTCGAAAAGCGCGTAGGGGCCCGGCGAAACGATCAGCTCTTCGCCTTTGCGGATAGCGACGACGGTAACACCGGTACTTTGCCAGAAGTTTATTTCCGAGATCATCTGTCCCAGGAAACGGCAGTCTTGAGTTATTTTTACTTCATAAGGCAAGATAGGTGATGCCAAACGGAATTTTTCAATATATTCAAGCAGCTGATGGACATTATCTAAAATATCGTCCTGTTGTTTTTTCTGTTGTTCCGATAAGGTTTCGATATTTTTTTTCAGTTCGGTAATGGTAGAAATATTGCGGAAACGGCTTACCAGCTGTGAGGCCCGTTCGGCCGAAAGCACTGTGCTGCCGCTGCCTGATTCAATGGCGACGATGCCGACATCCTGCAGCATGAACATGGCGCGGCGGATCGTTTCAGGAGAAACGGCATAATGAGCTGCAAGCATGGAGCGTCCGTAAATTTTTTCGCCGGCCTTATATTTGCCGGCAGCTATCTTGGAAGCGATATCGATAGCGATTTTCTGATAGATTGGTTCTGCTATTTTGTGTTTGTTAGCCATGGTATAGTCCTTTGCAGTAAAAATTTAGTAAAAATCAACAGGCTTAAAATTTATATTTGTCTGCTGGCAAGGCGCAGCAGCAGACTCCACAAGTGGCCTGACAGGCGGCTGCGGAGATTTTCCGAAACAAACTGTTAACTGACAGCTGCAGATCTTCGCAGTGTAAAAAAGTAATTAAAGTAAATTGACAAGCTTTTATAAGTAAGTTAAACTAAAAAACAGATAGAAGCAACTCAATAATAACATAAAGTTGTCGGATTGAAAAGGGGGGAGTTTTGATGAAGAAAAAAATACTGCAGCTGTTGGGTATGGTTTTGTTTGTAGGCCTGCTGGCAGGCTGCGGCAGCAATAATGAAAAAACGGTAGTTTTTTCTGATGCCGGCTGGGACAGTGTGAAGTTTCATAACGCGGTAGCCGGTTTGATTGCAGAAAAGGCTTATGGTTTAAAAGTAGAAACGATGAACGGCTCGACGCCGATTATGGAAGCGGCACTGGTGCGCGGTGATGTGGACGTAAATATGGAGCTCTGGACGGATAACGTTGCTACCTATCAGGCTGATAAAGCCGCTGGTGGGATAGTCGATCTGGGAATCAACTTCGATGATAATAAACAGGGCCTGTATGTACCGCGTTATGTGATCGAAGGTGATCCCCAGCGTGGCATTGCGCCGATGGCGCCTGATCTGCACAAGGTTTCTGATCTGGCCCGCTACAGTAAACTTTTTGTGGATGAAGAAAATCCTTCCAAAGGGCGTATTTACGGAGCTATCCCCGGTTGGGCAGTCGATGAAGTAATGTTTAAAAAGTATAAGCACTACGGGCTGGATAAAAATTATGTGTATTTCCGTCCCGGCAGCGAGGCGACCTTAAGCACAGCTTTTGTAACGGCTTACGAAAAAGGTTTGCCGATCGTTGGCTATAATTGGGAACCGACCTGGATCAGCGGCAAGCTGGATCTGGTGCTTTTAGAAGACGCGCCGTATAATCAGGCCGGGTTTGAAGCAGGTGAAACAGCTGCGCCATCAGTAGTTGTCATGGTATCGGCTAACAGCCGTTTTCCAAAACGGCAGCCTGAGTTTACAGAGTTCCTGAAAAAGTATCATACTTCCAGTGCTTTAACAGCGGAAGCTCTCGCTTATATTGCCGATAATAAGGCGACTTATGACCAGGCGGCCCGTTGGTTTTTACAAAAACATGATAATCTGCTTACGCAATGGCTGCCGCCCGATAAGGCCCAGACCATGCGGGCTGCGTTAAAAGAACAGTAAGGGGGCGGGCATATGACAAGTTGGTTGTTGAATTTTCCTAATATCAATCTGAATATAGCAGAACCGATAGATGAATTTGTACGTTATATCAATATTAATTACGGCGAGGTTTTTGTTGCCGCCAAAAAGATGCTCAGTATTTTTATTAACGGCATCAACGGCGCACTGGATATGATTCCCTGGTGGCTTATGATTCTGCTGGTAGTTTTTGCCACAAAAAAACTGATGAACAGCTACAGAAACGGTGTCATTTACGGCGGCCTGCTGTTTATGATCGGTGCCTGCGGGTATTGGCATATGATGAATGAAACTTTAGCTATCGTGATCACGGCAGTAATTTTTTCATTGCTGATAGGTTTGCCGATCGGGATCGCTCTGGCGGCGGTACGCGGCGCTGATACGATAGTGCGGCCGATACTGGACGCGATGCAGACGATGCCGACCTTTGTTTATATGATACCGGCAGTTATGCTGCTGGGACCAGGAAAGGTGCCGGCGGTTCTGGCAACAGTAGTTTATGCTGTGGTACCTGTTATCAGGCTGACCAGTCACGGTATCCGCCAGGTCGATCAGGAGGTTGTTGAGGCCTCCCGCTCGTTTGGTTCCTCCAGCTGGCAGACTTTGTTTAAGGTGCAGATACCTCAGGCGCTGCCGACGATCATGACCGGTATCAACCAGACGATGATGATGGCGGTGGCGATGGTAGTTACCTGTGCCATGATCGGTGCGAACGGACTTGGTATGGAAGTTTTGATCGCTATTAACCGTATGGAATCCGGACGCGGCATTATCGCCGGTTTCGCCATTGTTATTATTGCGATCATTATTGATCGTCTGACACAGAGCCTGGTGCAGAAGGAGGGTAAATGATGCAGGAAAAAGATACTGTTTTAGAAGTGAAAAACTTATATAAATTGTTTGGTCCCTATGACTTCCTGGATGAAAGAAAAGCTGCCTTCAAGCTGTTGGAGCTTGGAGCCAGCCGGATGGACGTTATGGAAACGACAGGTATCATGGCTGCGATCAGCGATGTTTCCTTCAGCGTCAAAAGAGGTGAGCTTTTTGTACTGATCGGTTTATCAGGCAGTGGTAAATCAACTATCGTACGCTGCCTTAATATGCTGCATAAGCCGACAAAGGGCGAAATTCTGATCGATGGCGAGGACATTACCAAATATAATGAAAAACAGCTGCAGGAGCTGAGGCGTACGAAGGTTTCCATGGTCTTTCAAAACGGCGGGCTTTTGAGCCATCGCGATGTACTGGGTAACGTGGCCTATGGCTTGGAAGTACGCGGTGTCGGCAAAGAAGAACGTGAAAATAAGGCTATGGAAATGATCAATATGGTCGGACTGACGGGTTATGAGCACGAAAAACTCAGCAGCTTGTCAGGCGGGATGAAACAGCGTGTAGGTATAGCCAGGGCGCTTGCTAATGATCCTGATATACTTCTGATGGATGAAGCTTTTTCGGCGCTTGATCCTCTGGTCAAAAACGATCTGCAGTTTGAGCTGCTGCGGATCCAGGAACGCATGGGTAAAACTATTGTTTTCATTACCCATGATATCAACGAAGCCTTTAAGCTTGGTAACAGAGTAGGTATCCTGCGCGACGGCAGAATGGTGCAGATCGATACGCCGGAGCAGATGCTTGCAAACCCTGCAGATGATTATGTTAAGAAATTTATCCATAATGTCAATACCAGTAAGGTCTTTTGCGTGCGTAATATTATGTCTACGCCCAGCTGTATCGTTAAAGACAGCGATGGTGCCAATACGGCGCTTACCAGTATGCGCGCCAACGGCGTGTCCAGCGCTTATGTGGTCGGAGACCATATGAACTTCATCGGTATCGTTACCCTGGAGGGAGCTTTGGCTGTCCGTGACGGGAAAAAGACTTTCAGCGAAGCGATCATACGCGATGTGCTCCAGGTCAACGATCTGGACGCTCCCGTTGCTGATATAGTGCCTTTGGCAGCTAATGCTGCCTTTCCGCTGGCCGTGGTTGATGAAGAAAAAGTATTCCGTGGTATTATCACCAAGGCTTCTGTCTTGTCTTCCTTTGTTGCCTGAAAATCAGCAGATGTTAAAAATAAAAGAAGAGCTGCCAAAGCAGCTCTTCTTTTATTTGGTCATAAGGCTATTTTGGCGAGATGATCGCCGTCAAGCCTATAGCCGTAATTTTTGCGCGGGTCCCAATAATTGACCCGTACAATGTCGCCCTCTTGTAAAGCTTTTTCTAATTCTGTGCTGTCTAAAAGCCCCTTGCGGGTAATAAGATTTGTCAGAATAGTAAAGTTTTCCGCCTGTACTTCGATAGAATTAGCGATACAGTCTTTGCCGCTGTCACTGCCGTCACTTTTCAGCAGATCAAGATAAACACTGCGTCCTTTCAGATATTCGCTGATATCAAAGGCAAGCTTGTCAATGCCTTTGGCATCCTGGTCAAAAAGTCGTGGAGTTTTATTAAAAACGACCACGATGCCTGCGTGAGCTTTGGCTAAGATGTTGATAGGTTTTCCGCCGTGTTTGTTTGGTATAGTCAAGTGAGCTGTGGCAGCGTCATTGGCTGTATCTATTTTAATCCTGGGAATACGGGCTTGAAGAGCATTTGCAATGTAGTTAACAATCGTCTGCAAATTCAACACCTCCGTAGCATTATTATAGCATTTGTCAATAAATTGAGTAGTTTTAAAAATTTACAAAATACTTGCATAATATTCACATGTATACATGCGAAGGAAATTTACAAAAGTGATTAAATAGTGTATACTAATTGTGTGAGCAAGGGTGAACTATGTCTTGCCGCACATTTATTTTGCGTATCACTGGAACCGATAAGGCCGGTTCCCATATCTTGTACTCTAATTAAAAGAAAGAAGGGGATCAAATGACAAAAATGAAAACTATGGACGGTAATACGGCAGCGGCGTATATATCTTATGCGTTCACCGATGTTGCAGCTATCTACCCTATTACCCCGTCCTCTACCATGGCCGAAGTTGTAGACGAATGGGCTGCTCAAGGTCAGAAAAATGTTTTTGGTCAAACGGTAAAAGTATTGGAAATGCAATCTGAAGCTGGTGCTGCCGGTGCCGTACACGGTTCTTTGCAGTCCGGTGCTTTAACAACAACCTACACTGCTTCGCAAGGTCTCCTTCTGATGATTCCTAATATGTACAAAATGGCAGGCGAACTGCTGCCGGGCGTGTTCCATGTTTCTGCCCGTGCTTTAGCTGCCAGCTCACTGTCTATTTTCGGCGACCACCAGGACGTTATGGCTACACGCCAGACAGGTTTTGCGCTGCTTGCTGAAAGCGGAGTACAGGAAGTTATGGATCTGTCGGCAGTGGCTCATTTGTCTGCTATCAAAGGTCGTGTTCCTTTTATTAACTTCTTTGACGGTTTCCGTACTTCCCATGAAATTCAGAAAATAGAAACTCTGGCTTATGACGATCTGGCTAAACTGATCGATTATGATGCGGTCACTGCTTTCCGTAATCGCGGGCTCAATCCCGATAATCCGGTCGTTCGCGGCACTGCTCAAAATCCTGATATCTATTTCCAGACCCGTGAAGCTGTAAACTCTTACTATGAAGCTTTGCCCGGTATCGTTGAAGAATATATGAACGAGATCAACAAGCTGACTGGACGTAAATATGGTCTGTTCAACTATTATGGTGCTCCGGATGCGGAAGAAATCATCATCGCTATGGGCAGCGCCTGCGAAACGATCCAGACTGTTGTCGAAAAACTCAACGCTGAAGGCAGGAAGGTCGGCCTTCTGGCTGTGCATCTGTATCGTCCGTTCTCGATCAAACATTTTATGGCTGCTGTTCCTAAAACAGTTAAACGTATTGCTGTTATGGACCGCACCAAAGAACCCGGTTCCTTTGGCGAACCGTTATACATGGATGTGCGCGGCGCTTTCTACGAAGCAGAGATTTCACCGCTCATCATCGGCGGCCGTTATGGCCTGGGCAGTAAAGAGCTGACTCCGTCTGAAGTGCTGGCGGTTTTTGAAAATCTTACTGCAGCAGAACCGAAAAATAATTTCACTGTAGGCATCGTTGACGATGTTACCAATACCTCTTTGGCGGTAACTACCTCGCTGGATACTACTCCTGCCTCTACCAAAAGCTGTAAATTCTGGGGCCTGGGCAGTGACGGCACTGTCGGCGCCAACAAAAGCGCAATCAAGATTATCGGCGACCATACGGATATGTATGCGCAGGGTTACTTCTCCTACGATTCTAAAAAATCCGGTGGTATCACTGTCTCGCATCTGCGCTTCGGGCATGAGCCGATCCGCGCTCCGTATCTGATCACTTTTGCAGACTTTGTAGCCGTACATAATCAGTCTTATGTAGACAAATATGATGTTACCGCAGGCCTGAAAAAAGGCGGTACCTTCCTTTTGAACTGCAACTGGTCTATGGAAGAGCTGGAAACACATCTGCCGGGCAATATCAAACGCTACATTGCTAAAAATGCTGTTAATTTCTATACTATCGACGCGGTGAAGATCGCTCAGGAAATCGGTTTGGGCGGACGTATCAATATGATCATGCAGTCAGCCTTCTTCAAACTGGCGGATATTATTCCTTTAGCTGATGCCGTCAAGTATCTGAAAGAAGCTGTCGATCATTCCTACGGACTGAAAGGCCAGGCTATTCTTGACATGAACTATGCGGCTATCGACCGCGGTGTCGATGCTATTGTGAAGATCGATGTACCTGCAGCCTGGGCTGATGCTGCTGGTGACGCCAATATCGCAGTTACCGGCAACGAATTTATCGATAATATACTGACTCCAGTCAATCGTCTGGAAGGCGATAACCTGCCTGTCAGCACCTTTAATAAAAATGTCGACGGTACTTTCCCCAGCGGTACTTCCGCTTACGAAAAACGCGGTATCGCGATCAATGTACCGGAATGGCAAATGGATAAATGTATCCAGTGCAACCAATGTTCCTTCGTTTGCCCGCATGCAGTCATCCGTCCTGTTCTGATGACAGAAGCAGAAGCTGCCAACGCTCCGCAGGGACTGGAATACAAAGATGCCATCGGAGCTAAAGAACTTAAATTCCATATGGCTATTTCACCGCTGGATTGCACCGGCTGCGGCAACTGCGCGCAGGTTTGCCCGGCTAAAGAAAAAGCTCTGGTTATGAAACCTCTGGAAAGTCAATTGGCCAAAACTGCTCATTGGGATTATACTGCCCATCAGGTTACGGCCAAACCTAATCCGATGAACAAAAATACTGTCAAAGGCGTTCAGTTTGAACAGCCCTTGCTTGAGTTCTCCGGCGCCTGTGCCGGCTGCGGCGAAACTCCGTATGCCAAACTGGTTACACAGCTTGTTGGTGACCGCATGATGATCGCCAACGCTACGGGCTGTTCCTCAATCTGGGGTGCCAGTGCGCCTTCCATGCCGTATACTACTAACAGCAAAGGCCATGGTCCCAGCTGGGCAAATTCTCTTTTCGAGGATAATGCCGAATATGGTTTGGGTATGTACCTGGGTGTAAAACAATCCCGCGAGCGTGTTGCTGAAATGGTAAAAGCAGCTTTGGCTGCCGAGATTCCGGCTGATCTGAAAGCAGCAATGCAGGATTGGCTCGATAATATGGACGTCAGCGAAGGCACTCGTGAACGTGCAGAAGCATTGACGGCCGTTTTGGAAAAATATCAGGACCAATGCGATAAATGCGCAGCTCTGTATAAAGAAAAACAATTCTTTGTCAAACGCAGTCATTGGATCTTTGGCGGCGACGGCTGGGCTTATGACATCGGTTACGGCGGTCTGGATCATGTTCTGGCTTCGGGTGAAAACGTTAACGTTATGGTTTTTGATACCGAAGTTTATTCAAATACCGGTGGTCAATCGTCCAAAGCCACACCGGCTGCAGCTATTGCCAAATTTGCTGCCAGCGGCAAAAAGACCAAGAAAAAAGATCTGGGCATGATGGCCATGAGCTATGGTTATGTTTATGTGGCCCAGATTTCTATGGGTGCCGATAAGAATCAAACTTTGAAGGCGATTGCAGAAGCGGAAGCTTATGACGGACCGTCCCTTATCATTGCTTATGCTCCGTGTATCAACCACGGATTGAAAGCGGGTATGGGCTGCAGCCAGCTGGAAGCTAAACTTGCTGTAGACTGCGGTTATTGGGCAACCTACCGTTATAATCCTGCTTTGAAAGAAAAGGGTGAGAATCCTTTCGTATTGGATTCTAAAGAGCCTACTGCTGATTTCAGAGAGTTCCTTTTGGGCGAAGTTCGTTATTCTTCCCTGCTCAAACAGTATCCTGAAACAGCTGAAGCACTGTTCGCCAAAACTGAACAGGATGCTAAAGAACGTTTGAATAACTATAAACGTTTGGCTGGCAAAGCATAAGCCCTGCTGTAATAAAAAACAAACCGCCGTCGGTTTTGACGGCGGTTTTTGTTTTCGGGTGTGCTGTGCAGTCTACGGCATTCAAGAGGTATTTGTTGGAACTTGACGAGAAGGCATATTTGCCGTATAATATCAAAATAGCACGGAGAGGTGGTCGAGTGGTTTAAGGCTCTGGTCTTGAAAACCAGCGAGGTGCAAGCCTCCGTGGGTTCGAATCCCACCCTCTCCGCCATATTTTTACAACAGCGTTGTAGGGGCCTCGTAATAAATATTTGCGTTGGTACTCTTGAAAAAAATATCAGGATAGTGTATACTATCCAAGTAAGTCAAACGGAGTGGTACTCAAGTGGCTGAAGAGGACGGTTTGCTAAATCGTTAGACGGGGTGACTCGTGCGTGGGTTCGAATCCCACCCACTCCGCCACTATTAAAAGTTTCAGAGCCTTCGGGAATTTTCCCGAAGGCTCTTTTTCTATGTCCAAACACTTTTATTTTATATCCATAGTCTGCACAAAGAAACAGCAGTTATTTTTTATTATAACTGCTGTTTTTATTTTTTGGCTTTTCGTGAAATTTGAAAAACTTCAGCAAATAAGTAATTAATATGGAAAATTATTGTAGCCGCAAGAGTAAAAGGTTAATAACTTAAACCAATTGTAAAGTTTTCAACCTGCGAGGTGAGTGCGCAAATGTTATAAAAATGAGATAATCTAATTAAATAAAAATTAACATTGTAAAATTATAGAACAGTTGATTTTAAAAATAATATAATTTTAATTAAAAATAAAATTATATATATAAGAGATAAAAATAATAATAAATAAAACACTATCTTAAAAAAAATATAGCCTTATAAAATGACAAGACTGTTCCACCTTTTACTGATTAAATATTCTCAGTAAAAGGTGGAACAGTCTGTTAAAAAAAACTAAGAGGTGTTAAAGATGGTTGTACAACAATTAAAGAAACTTGGCGCACGCATTGTATATTACAGAAAAATTCAGTCCGTGACACAGGAAAAATTCGCTCATGCGGTAGGTATTTCACCGCAATATTTATCCAGGATAGAAAATGGAAATTATCCCAAAAGTGTATCTTTGCCTACATTGATGAAGATAGCGGGAGAATTGGGGATTACTACAAGCCAATTGCTGGCCGACATAGAAAAGGAAATAGAGTAAGTATAAGAGAGCAATTGCTGCAAAGGCTTAATTAAAATGCATATATTTATAATATATAAAAATATGAGAAAAGGATGGAAATTTATGAAAACAACTACTAAACAAAAGAAAAGGACGCTGTTAATGATGGCGTTGACAGTTCCATTTCTGCTGCTTAGCAGCACTGAATATTTACCTTCGGCTGAAGCGGCAGGATTGTATACACCGGGGGAAATAACTGATACTACGGTTGCTCCTGGTGCAGCGGATACTGTTTTTGGAGGAGCAGGAACTTATAACATTAATAATAGTGCTGATAATACCCTTACGATTACACTTTCAAATACAGCTAACAGCAGCAAATCAGAAATATTTTCAGCTGGAAACGTAGTTGTAAATGGCAATCTGCACATTGTCCAGGATGGTAATTTGGTAGCGAAGTGTTTGGTTCAGTCAGATTCTTCACTAATTATGAATGGTGACTTCACATCAGAAAAAAAGCTGGATGCTGATGGTCTGAATGTGCATTCTGTTGAAACGCATAGGATCTTAGGTGATGCCACGTTCAACGGGGATTTGAATCTGGAACAGGAAGTGGTAAATACGGGAACGTCGATTTTAGGTGCAGTTACGACCCTGATAATCAAGGGCGGCACAACGAATCTTAATGGCAATGTTCATTTGATTACCAAAGCGGATGGCGAACTCACTAACGGGCTTAATGGGTTATATGTCACTGATAAGGCTGTTTTGAATATTACCGGTGCGAATAAAAATGTGTTTCTTCAGGCGGTAAATAAAAAATCAGATGTCGTATCGGCAAGGAACGGCGCCGTAGTAAATATCAATACCGGTGGTACGACACAGATTATAGGTAATATTGACGCCAAAACATCTGGTGTCATCAACGCAGTTTTTTCTGGTTCTGATTCGTTTTGGTATGGCGATGAAATTTCTGTGTTGGGAAAAGTGAATATCACTTTGAACGATGGGGCTGAATGGGGATATTTTGGTGATAATGGCGTTGGTGTCTATCATTATCAAAATGGTAAAGGTATTACGAATTTAACGCTGAATGGCGGATATGTGAACCTGTTTGACGATTATTTAAAGGGAAAATGGCAGGAGTATGGCCTTTCAGATCAGTACGATGATATTATGGACTTCAAGCACGATTATGTGTATATAAATGATTTAAAAGGCGATGGTGGTTCTTTTAGGTTAAATCTTGATTCTAATGACAAAAGTAACAGCGATATGATCTATATAAATAAATCAACAGATGACGGCGCTGGTTATCATTATTTGCAGGCGCACGCTGATGATGAGTTTGCAGGCATTACGGCTGATAATACTTTGCGTTTTGCCACTGTGGGAGCCGCTGCTGCTGATAAAATAAGTTTCCATGATACAGCCAATGTTTATGGTAAGAAGCTGTGGGATTATAAATTATTGATCGGCAGTGAAGATTATGATATCAATGATCCGGAAAATGACATTTATAATGCCAAGTTTGGCAATGCGTCTTATGTAACAGGAGAAGGTGCCAAAAACTGGTTTATTTACAATGTTATCGAAAATCCTACCGGATCTGTAGAAACGGCTATCGGCGCAGGTCCGGCAGTATATCACATGTGGCGTGAAAATGATCAGATCATGAAACGCATGGGTGACCTGCGTTTCAATGGAGTTGAAGAAAAAGGCGTCTGGTTCAGGCTGAAAAACAGTAAAATCAGCCGTAACGGTGCTTTTGGCTTTGACAGTAAGTATCGTCAATACGAGCTTGGTTATGACAATGTAATAAAACAAACCGACAAATTCACCCGTTATGGAGGCATGTCGCTAAGCTATACCGACATGGATAACGGCTATAATCAGGGCAGTGGCGACAGTGATGGCTTTGCAACTAATTTCTATGTGACACAGATAGGTTCCAAGGGACATTATCTGGATCTGGTAGCTAAATTACAACATATCGAAAGTGATTTTACAGCTGTCAACAAAGATGGAAGTAAAGTTACCGGCGATTTCGATAATACCGGTATTTCGCTCAGTGCGGAATACGGACGTAAGAATGCGTTGGCTGACAGCGGATGGTATATCGAACCGCAGGTACAATTGACCTTGGGTTATTTGGGTGGCAGCAGATATAAAACCAGTAATGATCTGGAAGTGCAGCAGGGCAGTATTACAAGCGCTTTAGGAAGACTGGGTTTCAATATAGGCAAAGATATAAACTCTAAAACTAATATATATATCAAAGGTAGCTGGATGCATGAATTCGGCGGTTCTTATAAGTCAACTCTGCATGATTACACTGGCGGTGATCATGTGACTATTGAACAGAGCTATAATGATACCTGGTTTGAATATGGTGTCGGTGCGTCGATCCAGACAGGAAAAAACAATCAAATCTATTTTGATGTAGAACGCAGTGCAGGCAGTGATTTCAAAAAAGACTGGAACTGGAATGTCGGTGCACGCTGGAGTTTCTAAATAATTTTGTTTTTCATTAAGGTAGCAACCCTCTCCTTGATTGAAAATATTTCCCCAATCAACCTGCTTGAATAAGCAGGTTGATTTTTGTATATGTAACAAATCCGACTATGGCGGGATTATTGCATGTATAAAAGCAGCACCTGTTTCAAAGTATGAATGTAGTTGCTGTTTTTTTGAATAATATTTAGGAAGGCTGATGTTGCTGAAACTGTAGACAAAAAAGAATTAATAGCATATAATTTGATGTAATATAAATAAAATAGTTAGAAGAATTTCAATAATATGCTTGTGTAATAATTTATGGGGAATTAAAAAGTTGGGTGTGAAAACGTGTACCATTATAAATTACAGGTATTGATTTTAAGCCAGGATAATCGTATATATGATGCTGTCAGTGCTCTTGAACCGCTGGCTGGTTTTGAGCACGAGCTGCTTTTAAGGCAGTCGGCAGACGCAGCTGTTAAAACTGCTGATGTTATTGTCTGTGAATTGTCAGGAGCAGTTTTGGCAGAGCTTGTCAAAAACTCTAAGCCGGATGCCGCAATAGTTTTTTGTGCTGAGCCGCAAACTGCAGAGCAGCTGGATGCAGCTGTTTACCAGTCGCTGACAGATCTTTGGATCAGGCCATGTACTGAAGCTTTTGTGGCTTTTAGGCTGCACAGACTTTTTGAACATATCAAGATCATAAAAGACTGCCATTTGGCGCAGCGTTATCTTGATACCGGAATCAACAGTATTCCCAGCCTGATCTGGTTTAAAGATATCCGCGGCGCGCATTTAAAGGTCAATGACAGTTTTTGCCGTGCCGTTGGTAAGACTAAGGTAGATGTTGAGGGCCGCGGCCATTATTATATCTGGGATATGAAAAAGGAAGAATACGAGCAGGGTGAGTATATTTGTCTGGAATCGGAAGAGATCGTCCTGCAGGAAAAGAAAACCTGTATTTTCGACGAAAAGGTCAAAACTAAGCATGGAATGCGGCAGTTTAAGACTTACAAGTCGCCGATTTTTGATGATAATGAGCAGTTGATCGGCACTGTTGGCATCGCGCACGACGTCACTGATCTGGAAAATATGGGGGCGGAGCTGGAAGTTATCCTGCGTAATCTTCCTTTTGCGGTTTTGCTGACTAACGAGGCCGGCAAGATCATCAATGCCAATGATATCTGCTCGCAGTATTTTACAGAAGGAAAAGAAGCTATGATCGGGCAGGAGTATCAGCAGTGGAAGCAGCAGAATTTAGCTGATATGAGTGAGATCAATGCAAAAGGCTATGCCGATGCAAAAGTGCTTGTCGGTCGGCGTGAAAAAAATCTGGAGATTTACGAAAAGCCTATTTTTGATGTTTTCGGTACGGCTGTAGGTATGCTGTGTATGTGCCGCGACGTAACCGTTGAACGGCTGCTGGAAAAGAAAATTATTTACAGTGCCAACACCGACCAGCTGACAGATCTTTATAACCGCCGTTATTTTTATGAATATATGACGCGTAATAAAATCATGTCTAAGCATGTCAACCTTTTTTATATCGACCTTGATAATTTTAAAAAGATCAACGATGAATATGGACATCAGGCCGGAGATACGGTTTTGGTAATGGTAGCCAAGCTGCTGAAGCAGACCTTCGGAGCTGAATTTATTGCCCGTGTCGGCGGCGACGAGTTTTTAGCGGTAGTTTTAGGCTCGAAGACAGATGCGGAGCTGGCAATTTTGGCAGAAAGATTTTTGAGCAGTCTGCAGCAGACGATTGCCGACAATGCTAAGTTCGCCGTGCTGTCAGCCAGCATCGGTATTGCCGTCAGTAATGCGCTTACTGATGTCGACCTGCTGATACGTCAGAGTGACTCGGCCTTGTACGAAGCCAAAAGAAACGGCAAGAAACAGTATAAAATATATCACAAATGACCATAAAAGCACTTTGCCGGGTATATAAAGGTAAAGTGCTTTTAGTTTTCCGGCGTATCAGAAAAAATTTATTGATATTTTAACAATGATAATGTAATTATTATTTGTTGCAATTATAATCATTAATGGTTAAAATTAAGATATAAATAAAATATATTGATAAAAGGAGCGATTATTATGGCAGTTGTACATATTACTAATGAAACTTTCGAAAAAGAAGTTATGCAGGCTGAAGGGAAAGTCCTGGTAGATTTTTGGGCATCCTGGTGCGGGCCATGCCGTATGCTGGGACCGGTTATTGATCAGCTGGGCAGCGAACTGACTGATGTGAAAGTCTGCAAGATTGATGTTGATGCCAATCAGGATCTGGCAGCAAAGTATAAAGTTGAAACGATTCCTACCCTGGTCGTGTTTGAAGGCGGCAAGGAAGTGAAACGTTCTGTCGGCGTACAGCCGAAGCCGGCTATTTTGGCAATGCTGAAATAAATTGCGGCTGGGAAGCGGTGAAACTATGACTGAAAAACAAATTATGACTGATGTTTTGATCGTCGGCGCAGGTACTGCGGGCTTGACGGCGGCAGTCTATGCCGCTCGTGCTGGTAAATCTGTTAAACTGGTCGAGCAGTATTTGCAGGGCGGGCAGATTATCAATGCTTCGCATGTAGAGAATTTCCCCGGCTTTGAATCCATTGCCGGCTTTGAATTTGCCGAAGCACTTTATAATCAGGCTATCAAAATGGGTGCGGAAATCGTTTACGATAAAGTGACCGGACTGCAGGATTACGGCAGCCATAAAGGCGTACAGACTGAATATGGCGGCGAACTGCTTGCAAAAGCAGTGATTCTGGCGACCGGTGCGCGGGTGCGTCCGCTGGGCTTGGAAAATGAAGACCGTTTTATTGGTTCCGGCGTTTCCTACTGCGCTACCTGTGACGGAGCCTTTTTTAAAGATAAAAACGTGGCCGTTGTCGGCGGCGGTAATACAGCGCTCGATGATGCGCTGGTATTGAGCTTTACCAGTAAAAAGGTTTATCTCATCCATCGCAGCGATACTTTCAGCGGCGAAAAACGGTTGCTGGAAAAGCTGCAGGAGCATGATAACGTTGTTTTCATTCTTGACAGTGAAGTAACAGCCATCAATGGCTCTGAACGGCTGGAGTCGCTGGGCATCCGCAATAAGGTCAGCGGCGAGGAACAGACGCTGGATGTCGATGCCGTTTTTATTGCTATCGGCCATGTTCCGGATAATAAAGCTTTCGCGTCTTTGGTTGAGCTGGACGCTTATGGTTACATTAAAACTGATGAAAATTGTGCGACTTCCTGTCCCGGCATTTATGCTGCCGGCGACGGCCGCGTTAAAAAGGTGCGCCAGCTGACGACGGCTGCCGCTGATGGTACGGAAGCTGCCCTGGCGGCTTGCGATTACATTGACCTTTTATGATGGACGAATGGGTGGAACAATCTTTTTTAAGGATCGTGATACCTGATGAATATTGATTTGGATATGTACCAAATGACTGCTGTAGCAGTAGTTGTATACTATGTTGGCCTGCGTTTAAAACGCAGGTTCAATATTTTTGACCAGTACTGTATCCCGGCTCCGGTTATCGGCGGCGTTCTGTTTTCGCTGCTGAATCTTGTCATGACGACCGGAGGCTTTTGGCATTTGACGCTGGATACATCGCTGCAGGGATTTTTTATGACGATGTTTTTTACCAGCATTGGTTATACGGCCAGCTTGCGTATGCTGAAAGAAGGCGGACTCAGCGTTTTGAAGCTGGTAGCTATCTGCGCCGTGCTTATCGTTCTGCAGAACCTTGTTGGTATCGGACTGGCCTCTGTTTTTAATTTGGGGCCGCTGATCGGTATGGCAACGGGTTCGATCCCTATGGTCGGCGGGCATGGTACGGCTGGTTCCTTCGGTCCTCTGCTCGAACAGATGGGCGCGCAGGGGGCGGCGACTGTGGCTATTGCTGCGGCAACCTTCGGTCTGGTTATGGGCAGCGTTATCGGCGGGCCGATCGCCCGTTATCTGATCGATAAAGACAATCTTTTCTGTTTTGAATGTGTGCAGGAGCCGGTGCATAAAACTCATGTTGTCGGGAAGGAAGCTTATGCTGTCGATAAAGAATATTTCCTTTTCGGCATCGGTCAGCTTTTGGTGGCAATGGGTATCGGTTCCTGGATCACAGGCCTGATAACATCTTTTGGTGTTACCTTCCCGTCGTACATCGGGGCGATGCTGGCGGCTGCTGTTATTCGCAACCTGTCCGACCTGACCGGAAGGTACGAAGTTTTTTCCAAAGAAATCGACGTTATGGGCAGCGTGTCGCTGTCGATCTTCCTTTCAATGGCATTGATGGGACTGAAATTGTGGCAGCTCAGCGAACTGGCATTGCCTCTGGTGGTAATGCTGCTGGCGCAGACGGCGATGATGGCTTTGTTTGCCCGCTTTGTTATTTTCAATTTAATGGGGCGCGATTATGAGGCCGCTGTTATTACCGCTGCAGGCTGTGGCTTCGGTATGGGTGCCACGCCTAATGCCATGGCTAATATGAATGCTATCGTTGCACGTTACGGGCCGGCGCCTAAAGCTTATTTTATCGTACCTTTGGTCGGCAGTCTGTTCATTGATTTTATCAATGCCTTTATTATTACCCTGTTTTTGAATATGTTTTAAAGTGCTGTTAATAAAAAAATACCACCCTTTGGGTGGTATTTTTTATTTTGCTTATTTTGTTTTTACTTAAAACCTTCCAGCAGTTTGTTAAAGTTTGCCTGCGGCATTTTTTCAACGTTTTTAATAGTGTTGAAACCGGCAAGGCCGCTGGCCTGTTCGTAAGAAGCGCGGTCGTTTTCATACAGCAGCCCGGTCAGCATACCTTCTTTTTCCATAATATGCCGTGCGGCCGCACCTTTATCATGCGGGTCGTAGCCGGCAATATCTTTGACGTCGCTCAGATGCTCGCGGAACCATTCATAAGTATTGGTATGGTTAAAAGTTACGCAGGGGCTGAACACATTCACGAAGGAAAAACCCTCGTGACGTACGGCTGCGACGATCAGATCTACCAGCTGCGGCAGCTGGGCTGAAAAGCCCTGCGCTACAAAAGTTGCTCCGGAAGCTAAAGCCAGTTCCAAAGCAGCGATCGGGGTCTCAATATTGCCTGTCGGCGTGGTCTTGGTTTTAAAGCCAACATCACTGCGGGGAGATGTCTGACCTTTGGTAAGGCCATAGACATGATTATCCATCAGGATATAAGTGATATTGACATTGCGGCGCATAGCATGGATAGTATGCGCTGTTCCAATGGCAAAGCCGTCGCCGTCGCCGCCGCAGGCGATAACGGTCAATTCAGGGTTGGCCAGCTTAACGCCCTGGGCAAAAGGCAGAGCGCGGCCATGAGTTGTGTGCATGCCGTAGGCGTATAGATAACCGCCGATACGGCCGCTGCAGCCAATGCCGGAAACCAGTGCCAGCTGATGAGGTTCCAGATTTAGTTTTACTGCTGCCTGCTGCAGAGCCATTTGAACGGCGTAATCACCGCAGCCCGGACACCAGTTGGGTTTTACCTGATTTTGAAAACTAGCTAAAGTCGACATCTTACAGCACCTCCTTGCATTTGGCCAGCAATTCTTCTTTATAGAAAATATCACCGTTGTATTTTAAGATAGAATGCAGCTCCGGACAGGGCGGTACATTCATTTTTATCAGCCGTGCCAGCTGTGCCGTGGCATTGTGCTCGACGACGACGATTTTTTTCGCTTCCTGCAGATAATGGTTGAGAGCGCAGACCGGGAAGGGCGATAACAGCCGAATCTGGACATGATTGACGCGCAGGCCTTTTTCGCGCAGCTCATCAGCCACTTCGCTGATGACGGCACGGGTGCCTGCCATACCAATGATCAGCAGATCGCTTTGCGGATAGGGAGCATCCTCATAAAGCGGGCTTTCAAATGTATCAACAACGCTGCGGACCTTGCGCAGGCGTTTATCGGACTGTGCTGTACGCATGGCCCTGTTTTCAGAAGGCCGGCCGACTTCATCATGCTCCAGGCCGGTGCCGAGGCTGATGCCGTTTGGCGTGCCGGGCAGGACTCGCATGGAAATGCTGCCTTCTGCTTCCAGATCATAGCGTTTAAAATACTCCGGCGATTTGATTTCCGGCAATCCGTCCTTGACCAGCTTGCCGCGCCGCACCTGCAGTTTGCCGTAATCAAGGCTGGTTACGGACTGTTTGCCTAAAGACAGCTGCAGGTCAGAAAGCACGATGACCGGACATTGATATTCTTCAGCCAGATTAAAGGCTTCAAAAGTGTCGTAAAAAGATTCTTCTATAGAAGAAGGCGAAATAACGATTTTGGCAGTGTCGCCGTGTGTATTATAGATCGCTGCCATCAGGTCCGACTGCTCATGCTTGGTCGGCAGGCCGGTACTGGGGCCGCCTCTTTGTGTATCAATCACGACCAGCGGGGTCTCTGTCATTTCCGCCAGGCCGATTGCTTCCGCCATCAGCGATAAGCCTGGGCCTGCTGTCGCAGTAAAAGCGCGGGCGCCGGCATAAGCTGCGCCGATCGCCATCGTGCAGGCCGAGATCTCGTCTTCCGTCTGCAGCATCACGCCGCCTTCGGCAGGTGCGTATTTTACCATATATTCCATAATTTCTGAAGAGGGAGTTATCGGATAGGCCGACATGAATTTGGCGCCCGAGGCCAAAGCCCCCAGAGCTACTGCTTCATTGCCCAGCATAAACAGCTTCGGCTGTGGATTTTCCAGCTCCGGCATCGTAAAGGCTGCCAGCAGATCATGATAATTATTTTTAATATATTCGTAGCCTGTTTCCAGCGCCAGGCGGTTTGTCTCCATGACCTCGGCGCCTTTGCGGCCGTATTGTTTTTCCAGCAGCGGCAGCAGTTTGGCAGTATCGATGCCCAGTAAAGCGGCGGTGATGCCTAAAGCCAGAATGTTTTTCGGCAGTGTTTTACCGTCTGCTTTGCTCAGTTCGTTCCAGGATAGAGCAACAGTGCGTACCTTTGGCTTTTTACCTTCCAGCCAGGCAGCATCGGTAACTAAAATGCCTTCGGCCGTCAGTTCAGGCGCATCCACCTCCAGTGTGTCCGGGTCCATCGCGATCAGCAGATTGCAGCTGCTGGCGATCGTAGCTACCGGATGGTTGGCGATACGCAGCTTATAGCTGGTGTGGCCGCCCTTGATCCGGGACGAAAACTGACGGTAACCATACACGTCATAGCCCAGAGAGCATAAAGCTGCGGCGAAAATCTCACCCAGGCTCTCTAAGCCTTCGCCCTGCTGGCCGCCGGCCTTCCACGATAATTCTTGTTTTTTCATACAATATCCCTCCTTATTAAAAGGTTTTTTAGTACAGGTATTTACCCGGGAGAAGTTTAAAAAATTCACCCTGTGCAGATAAGTTTCTGTATCTATAGTTTAACCTATTTCTGCGGAAAATAGCAGTAGCAATTAGATTTAAAAACTTTTTAAATATGTTGAAAATAGCCTGCAGATACGGCAGTACAGCTGCAAATAAGTAATTTATAAAAGCATAGCCTGTAAAAATAATTTTTCGTTGGCAAACAGGACGCGGCAACGCTTTGGTAAAAACAGCGAATTATCCAAAAATAAAGAAAAATACAATCATTAGTTATATTTTTAACAAAATAACTTGCAATAATTCTGAAAATAATGTAAAATATGTCCAAACAATGAATTATATATAGGATAATAATTGTTTTTTAACCTGTTTATAATGCGTTGAGGAAAGTATCGAAGCAAAGCAGTGCGCCGAGTAGAGGAAACTAGGTAACTCGCATGAAGCAAACTGATGCGCACAGATTCCTTTCCGGGACGTTTTATAAAAATAAAACATTTCCGAAGGAGGAAATAACAATGAAAAAATCTTTAGTATTAGCAATGGCAATGGCTTTGGGCGTAACTGCTTCTGCCTATGCTGCAAACCCCTTCTCCGATGTACCTGCAGGTCATTGGGCATATGATTCCGTAAACAAACTGGCAGCAGCTGGTATCGTTGACGGTTATGGCAACGGCACTTTCGGTGGCGATCGTTTAATGACCCGTTACGAAATGGCTCAAATCGTTGCTAAAGCAATGGCAAAAGGCGCTAACGTAGACCGTTTGGCAGCTGAATTTGCTGATGAACTGGACAGCCTTGGCGTACGCGTTGCAGCTTTGGAGAAAAAATCCGACAACGTTAAAATCAATGCTCAAATCCGTGCTATGTATCAATCTTATGACAAAGGTACTTGGAAAGGTACTAACCACACCAGCACTCTGCGTTCTCGTATCTGGCTCAACGGCCAAATCAACGAAGACTGGAAATATGTTGGTATGATTCAAAACCAACAAGATTTGATCAATGATTCCGGCGATGAAAAAACTGAATTCCAACGTGCTTTCGTTACCGGTCGTATTGGCGGCGTTAAAGTAGAAGCTGGTCGTAATAACACTGCTTTGGGTGGCGGCGTAGGTAATATCCTCAGCCATCGTACTGATGCTGTAAAACTGGGCTTCGGCAAAGACATCAAATTAGGTCTGCAATATGGCAAAGTAGCTAATGCTACTGCAGTGGCATTAGAAGCAGATGGCAAAACTCCTAAATTTAATGATGGTTCTTTGGCTGGCAAATACTGGGCTGCTACTTTGGGTGGTCAAGTTGGTGCACTCGGCTTGAATGCTGGTTACTATGATTTTAAAGATGTTACTAATCTTGGTGGACAAGATGATTCCATCTGGAGCATTGGTGCTGATTATAAATTTGGTGATTTCAAAGTGGATGCTACCTATCTGAGATCTGATGTTGATAAACAAGAAATTGGCGGACAAAAAGTTGATAAAGACGGTTATGTAATTGGTTTAGCATACAAAGGAGCTAAAGCTGCTAAAGCTGGTTCTTATGGTGTTTATGCTAAATATTATGATCAACCGGCTGGAACTTACATCCATCATGGTATGAACACTGATTTGGCTAACGACTTCCGTAAAGACGGCGGCTTTGATGGTTATATGATTGGTGTAAATTATACTTTTGCTAAAAACATCGTTGGTGCTGTTGAATATTCCGATTTTGATGCTAAAAACAACAACAAAAACGATAAAACTATCTGGTCCGAAGTTATCTTCACTTTCTAATTTTAGTCACGCTATTTCTAAAAGGGCGATCATACGATCGCCCTTTTTTATATGTAAAATCAAATAATATTATTATCATTATTGATATAATGGCTGGTATTGCTCTATTATTTTAACTTAATTTATGTTAAAATAACTTATAGTTGATAGTTATTTTGAGGAGGTTATATTAATGAAAAATATTTTGCGTTATTTATTGCTGGCTTTAGTTGTTGCTGGTTTTACTGTCCCCGTATCTGGGAAAGCGGAAGCTGCGAAGATTGCTATTCTGCCGTTGGCAAATAATGTAGCTGATGATGAGCTTTCCGGTCAGGTTTTCTTTAATGAATGTATGGATTATTTCAAATTTCCTGAATTTGATATGGTAGATGAAGTATTATTGGATAAAGCATTGAAAGAAGAAAATTATGCAGTAGTAGGTAAAAATGGTCCTGACGAAGCAATGCTCAAACGTATCATGGCTAAAACAGGTGCTGATATGGCCTTGATGATGAGCTTGGATGAGTTGAGTTTGGAACCGCAGATGGGTATGCGGGAAGATTATTATAAATTTACGCAGAAAGCTCGCATAATGTTTGTTAATGGTCTTACTGGAAAGGTAATAAAAGACCGTGTTAATGATGAAGAAATGATTGAATATCCTATCATTGCCCGTAGTGATTATGCTCATAACGAATTTAATAATACAGTAATCCGTGAGTTGAAAAAAGTCGCTAAATTTTAATATTATTTCTAAAACCGGCAATCTTTATGATTGCCGGTTTTAATTATTATATTTATAAGTTCGATTTATAATTATAATTTATAAAATTGCATAATAAAAGATGAAAAGAAAATCAGATTACATTTTTATTGCATAAAAATAAAAATACTTGTCAAAATCGTAAAAACGCGGTAAAATAAATTAAGTTTATAATCAGTTGATTAAGGAATAATCTCTATAGTTGGATTTGCAGAGGAAACAAGGCAACTCGCCGCAATGCTTGCTAAAGAAGTTATTCTAAAACAGCAAAATTATAAACTTAATAATTTCCTGAGGAGGAATAACAATGAAAAAATCTTTAGTATTAGCAATGGCAATGGCTTTGGGCGTAACTGCTTCTGCCTATGCTGCAAACCCCTTCTCCGATGTACCTGCAGGTCATTGGGCATATGATTCCGTAAACAAACTGGCAGCAGCTGGTATCGTTGACGGTTATGGCAACGGCACTTTCGGTGGCGATCGTCTGATGACCCGTTACGAAATGGCACAAATCGTAGCAAAAGCAATGGCCAAAGGCGCTAACGTAGACCGTTTGGCAGCTGAATTTGCTGATGAGCTGGATAGCCTTGGCGTTCGCGTTGCAGCTTTGGAGAAAAAATCTGACAACGTAAAAATCACTGGCGAAGCTCGTTTCCGCTATGTAGATCAAAAAGCAAAAGCTAATGATGGCGACGGTTATGTAGCTGACTTGCGTTCTCGTATCTGGTTGACCGGCCAAGTTAATGAAGACTGGAAATATACCGGTATGATTGAAAACGTTCAAAACTTTGCTAATGATGCAGGCGATGAAGGAACTGATTTCCAACGCGCTTATGTTGAAGGTAAATTGGGCGGTCTGGCTGTAACTGCTGGTCGTTATAATGCTTTCTTTGCTAACGGTAATATTTATGATGATCGTGCTGATGGTATCGAACTTGCTTATGGCGATAAAGTAAAAGTTATGGGTGCTGCTGGTCGTGCAAATAGTGAGAATGACGCAGATGTTGCAAAAGTTGATGGCATTGCTGCGCATACTTATGCTGGTGGTGAAGTCGTTGCTGATTTTGGCGCAATCAACGCAACTGCTGGTTACTATAACTTTAAAGATATTGGTGTAAAGGATTCTGGTGTTGATAATGCTATCTGGTTCGTTGGCGCTGGTACTACCTTTGGTGATTTCGGACTTAACGCTATGTACCTGAAAGGTGATGCAAGCGGGGATAAAGATTATAGCGCATTGACTGATGATGGTTGGACTGCTGGTTTGACTTGGAAAGGTGCTGAAGCTGATAAGGCTGGTTCTTATGGCCTGTTTGCTAACTACTATGATCAAGGTGGTCAAACCTATATCGCTCATACTACTGATGCTAATACTTTCGGTGTTGAAGGCTTCAAAGGCTATGGCGTAGGCGCTAACTACACTGTTGCTAAAAATATGGTTTTTACAGCAGTATACTATGATACTGAATCTAAACTTGACAGCAGCGATAAAGATCATAGAATCTGGACTGACCTGACTATCACTTTCTAATTTAACTGAATTAGATGTTGTAAATTTAAAAGCGGCTGCTTAGGCAGCCGCTTTTTTCAACAAAACAGTTTTTGATTGTTAGGAAATGTGTTAATATATCTTCAGATGCTTTTTACTGAAGGAGGTAAATAATGAAAAAATTCTTTAATTATGTGCTTTTGGCGTTAGTAACGGTTTGCTTTGCTCTGCCGTTAGGTGGTAGGGCCGAAGCGGCTAAAGTAGCCGTTGTGCCGCTGGCTAATCATGTTGCCGGCGATGAACTGGCCGGTACCATTTACATGCAGGAAGCTTTGGCGCTGTTCCGTTATCCGGAATTTGACCTTTTGGGTGAGGATGTAGTGCTGGAAGCTATCGGCAGTGAAAATGGCCTTGCTGATTACAGCAAAGCCGCTTTAGAGAGGGTAGCTCAGGTTACCGGCTCTGACATTGTAGTGGCCATGCAGCTGGATAAACTGGATGCTAAGCGGATGCCGCAGCGTAAAGAAGCAACTTTGAAAATGGATCTGCGCGGCAAATTTGCTTCGCTGAATACTGTTAGCGGTGCTTATTATTATAAAGACCTGCGTGATACCAGAACGATCGAGGAAGCCGTTACGGTGCGCGGTGACTGGGAACATGAAGTATTGCAGAATGTAGTGCGTAATGCCTTTAAAAAGGTTGCGGGAAAATAATCCGTAGTTTTATAAAAATAACGTCAGTCATTAAGGCTGACGTTATTTTTTATCATTTATATTTTTAAAGGAAACGTAATAAAATTTAACAAAGGTTCTTGTGAAAAAAGCAAATTTGTATCTCCTCTTGTTTTTTACAGTTAAAATGTGCTAAGATGTTCAGAGTAGACATCTAATCTGGTATAGAGGAGGCTCTTTAATGAAAAAAATTATGAATTTTGTACTAATGGCTGTTTTGGCTGTTTGTTTTGTACTGCCGGCAGCAGGTAAGGCTGAAGCCGCAAAATTGGCTGTTGTCCCGCTGGCTAACCATGTAGAAGATAACACTACTGCAAGTATGATTTACATGGAAGAGATCATGGATACGTTTAAGTTTCCTGAGTTTGATATGATTGCCGAGGATGTTGTGGATAAGGCAGTAGGCAGCAGGAATATTTCTGATTTCAGTAAAGCCAACCTGGAACGTATTGCCCGTGAAAGCGGTGCGGATATCGTTATTGCTATGTCGCTTGATAAACTGGATGACAAAGCTTTGTTTCCCCGTCGCGAGCCTACTTTGAAGCTGGATATGAGCGGTGAGTTTGCATTTTTGAACAAAGTTACCGGCAGATATTATGTTAAAAAGTATTCTGACGATATGGAAATTGAAGAGATTTTGACTGTACGCAGTGATTGGAAGAACGAAGAATTTGCCAAGACGGTACGCAGTTATTTGAAAAAGGTGACCCAATTTAAATAAGCTTATTATTGAAAGTGGCAGCTGATCATAGATCAGCTGCCACTTTTTTAGTTCCTGCAGTCAGTCACCCTCTCCTCCCGATTTGGAAGGGTCGAATTTCCATTTGTGCTGACGTTCAAAATCACTGTCATTCTTACGTTTTTTGTCTTTTTTATGGTGACGGTTTTCTTCTGTGCGTTTTTTCTCTTCCTGACGTTCCCAGCGTTCACGGTCCCGGCGCTCTTGCTTGTCGGATTCATATTCTTTGCCGCGCCGTTTCTTTTCGCGATCCCAGGCTTCCTGCTCTTTGCGTTCCCTATCGGCCATGCCCAGGGTTATGTTCGTATAACTGCTGATGTTTTGATAATAGCTGTTTCGAGAGGGGGTCGGAATAATATTATTTGAGGCTTCGGAGCTGAATGAAGGCAGGCTGCCAGGATGATACCTGCTGTAAGTAGCGTTTTTTTCATTTTAGGACCTCCTTTATATTCGTAATTTACTTATTCTAACATAATTCATTTGTTATATACAATGGCCTTATTTTATAAGAATAGAGATAGGATAGGCGAAAATAATTTTTGGTGTAATAATGCAATTTTAAAAAATAAAATTATAGGATATTGGCAGAAAAAATAATTAAAAGCTTATAAAATGATGAATTTACTGATTTTTAGTTAAAATAAATAAATAGTAATTAACCTTGCAAAAAGGAAGGCCAATGTTTAGAATATATAAAAGCTTATACTTTTAGATCAAAAAAATAATGAAATGGATTTCTGTAAGTAGAGGAAACAAGGCAACTCGCACTAAAGGAGATTCGGAATTATTTATTTGAGCGCAAAGTCTTTATAAGCTTAATAAATTTCCGAGGAGGAAAGAAACATGAAAAAATCTTTAGTACTTGCAATGGCAATGGCATTGGGCGTAACTGCTTCTGCCTATGCTGCAAACCCCTTCTCCGATGTGCCGGCAGGCCATTGGGCGTATGACTCCGTAAACAAACTGGCTTCAGCTGGTATCGTTG
>ENA-OPBE01000474-OPBE01000474.1-human-gut-metagenome-genome-assembly--contig:-NODE-474-length-40122-cov-2.283800_pt1 | contig 40122 bp, 20 predicted proteins | sample MGYA00241066_ERZ501448 | MGnify/ENA primary metagenome ERZ501448 (study PRJEB25962, sample SAMEA2042585) | human gut metagenome | biome: human gut; feature: human-associated habitat; material: faeces...
ATTAAGAGGTTTTTTCATAATATTTATTTAAGGTTAGAATTAGGTTAACATGAATTGGTCTTATTCCTTTCCGGCAGGCCGCCTGCGAGAGGTCGCCTGCCGAGGGAGATAAGCGTTATGAGAAAACCATCTTAGCAATCAGAAAAGAGAAATACCAGAAAAACAATAAATGTATAACCCTATAGAAATAGTTACTAAATGAACACAATGACAAGAAGACTCCTCTGGATGGTCGTATGTTGTTTGCCGTTTATCTCGGGATGCAAACAAAGTGAGTGTGCAATAAGCGAGAACGCAATAGACGACGCCATTTACCAGAATTTACCTTTCGATATGCCGAAAGTGCAACAGCCGGTTTTTCCCGCTTATGAGGTAAATATCTCTAAATTCGGAGCCAAAGGGGACGGAATGACCCTGAATACGAAAGCCATCAATGATGCTATAAAAGAGGTAAACCAGCGTGGCGGAGGTAAGGTGATTATCCCGGAAGGTACCTGGTTGACCGGCCCTATCGAACTGCTCAGCAACGTGAATCTTTATACGGAACGGAATGCACTGGTACTCTTTACGGGGGACTTCGAAGCATATCCTATTATCCCGACTTCTTTCGAAGGACTGGACACCCGCCGTTGCCAATCACCGATTTCAGCACGCGACGCCGAGAATATAGCCATCACAGGATATGGAATATTTGACGGCAACGGAGATTGCTGGCGCCCGGTGAAGAAGGAAAAGCTAACTGCTTCGCAATGGAACAAACTGGTAAAATCGGGCGGTGTGCTCGATGCGCAGGAAAGAATCTGGTACCCTACGGCAGGTTCGCTGAAAGGTGCAATGGCTTGTAAAGACTTTAATGTACCCGAAGGCATCAATACAGACGAAGAATGGAATGAAATCCGTGCATGGCTGCGTCCGGTATTGCTCAGTTTCGTAAAAAGTAAAAAGGTACTGTTGGAAGGTGTCACTTTCAAGAACTCACCGAGTTGGTGTTTACATCCGCTATCTTGCGAAGATATTACGGTAAATAATATTCAGGTGATCAACCCCTGGTATTCTCAGAACGGAGACGCACTCGACTTGGAATCTTGCAAGAACGCGCTGATTATCAACAGTGTATTCGATGCGGGAGATGATGCGATCTGTATCAAATCCGGTAAAGACGAAAACGGTCGTCGTCGCGGAGAACCTTGTCAGAATGTAATTGTAAAAAACAATACAGTGTTGCATGGACACGGCGGATTCGTGGTAGGCAGCGAAATGTCCGGTGGTGTGAAGAACATCTATGTAGAAGATTGTACCTTTCTGGGCACTGACGTAGGTCTGCGCTTCAAGAGTACCCGCGGACGGGGTGGTGTTGTAGAAAATATCTATATCAACAACATCAACATGATCAATATACCGAACGAACCGCTACTGTTCGACCTGTTCTATGGTGGCAAAGGAGCCGGAGAAGAATCGGAAGAAGATCTGCTGAGCCGCATGAAAACAGCGATTCCTCCTGTTACCGAAGAGACTCCCGCCTTCCGTGATATCCATATTTCCAATATTATTTGCAGAGGTTCGGGCCGGGCAATGTTCTTCAACGGACTTCCGGAAATGCCTATCCGCAACGTAACAGTGAAGAACGTGGTAATGACGGAAGCTACCGACGGGGTTGTTATCAGCCAGGCAGACGGTGTCACACTGGAAAATATTTATGTAGAATCCACCAAAGGAAAGAATATTCTGAACGTCAAGAGTGCCAGAAACCTGAAAGTCGACGGCGAAACTTATGAAGAGATTGACGCAAAAGGACAGATATTGAATTTCAAATAAGAGATTCCACCACAGATACATAGCTATGGGTCCCAACGCATTAATCTATGGCGTCTGTGGTTAATCGCAGAAAACCACAAAATCATTATATAGAGTAAAAAGCTCAAATAGCAGACTAATTTATCCTCCAAAGATAAGCCGGTCTGCTATTTTTTCAACTACTTTTGCAAAGAGAAATACGACGTATCACATCATGTATTAAAATCATGAAGAAGAATATTTTTATCATAGCACTCCTTACCGGATGTTGCTCTTTATCTGCCTGGGCTCAAAAACAGGAGAAAACCATTACTGTAGAAGTAAATAATAACTGGAACCGGGCAAAGACGGATGAACCGGTAGTAATCAATTTACATGATCTGCATACCGGATTTAAAGTAAAGTCCGCCGTAGTCATGGAAGGAAGTACTGAAATCCCTTCTCAGCTGGACGACCTGAACAGAGACCGCAAGATGGACGAACTTGCATTCGTCACCAGCCTCCCTGCTCACGGTAGAAAATCCTTTCAGGTCACACTGTCTTCCGAAAAGAGTACGAAGACTTATCCGGCCCGGGTTTATGCCGAAATGTTTATTGCCGACCCGAGAAAAGGAAAGCATCAATCGGTGCAAGCGATTACTGTGCCCGGCACCAGCAACATATACAGTATGGTTCGCCCTCATGGTCCGGTACTGGAATCGGAACTGGTAGGTTATCGTCTTTACTTTAACGAAAAACAGACTCCGGATATCTACGGTAAGTTCAATAAAGGACTGGAGATCAAAGAATCTCAGTTCTACCCTACTGATGAACAGTTGGCAAGAGGATTCGGTGACGATGTCCTCCGGGTATTCGACAGTTGTGGTCCGGGGGCTTTCAAAGGATGGGACGGGAAAAAAGCAACTCATATAACTCCTGTAGATACCCGCACGGAGCGTATCATCTCTTACGGTCCGGTGCGTGTCATTGCAGAAATCGAAGTGACAGGCTGGAAATATCAAAATGCGGAGCTGGACATGATGACCCGTTACACACTCTATGCCGGACACCGTGATCTTCGCATTGAGGCATTCTTCGACGAACCTATCAAAAACGAAGTGTTCTGTACAGGCGTTCAGGATATTGTCGGTACTGCGGAGTCTTACTCGGATCATAAAGGACTTGTCGGCAGCTGGGGAACAGACTGGCCGGTAAACGATACCGTAAAATATGCCAAAGAAACGGTAGGACTTGGCACCTGCATTCCCCAACGATATGTAAAATCGGAAGAGAAAGACAAAGACAACTACCTTTACACCATCACATCTCCGGGAAACAAATACTTACAGTATCACACCACTTTCACTTCTATGAAAGAAACTTTCGGATATAAAACACCGGAAGCATGGTTTGCTTACCTCCGTGAATGGAAAGAAGAACTGGCACATCCGGTAACGGTGAAAATAAAAGATATTCATTAAACAGAGCGTACAAATACAACTAAACAATCAAATACCGGAGTGTTTACCAGTTTTTATACCGACTCCGCACAATTATTACTCCTTTGTGCGGAGTCTTTTTTTACCTTTGCCCCATGGAGAAACGCTGATTGAATCTTTAAACATTAAACTATTATACCTATATCATGAAACGATTGACACAGACTTTAGCTTTCTGCCTGCTGACTGTTTTTACAGCAGTGGCACAGAAAAACTATGTATCCGAAGTATGGGTTTCCGATCTCGGAAACGGTAAATACAAGAATCCGGTGCTCTATGCCGATTATTCCGATCCGGACGCTTGCCGTGTAGGAGATGATTTCTATATGACTTCATCCAGTTTCAACTGCTTGCCCGGATTCCAAGGATTTAGTGAACTGGACGATCATCGGAGCCGCGGTTCCCTACGCCCTCACTCCTATTGAAACACCGGAACGTCCGGAACACGGCAACCGTGTCTGGGCACCCAGTATCCGCCATCACAACGGAGAGTTCTATATCTTCTGGGGAGATCCGGATCAAGGCGCTTTCATGGTAAAAGCCAAAGACCCGAAAGGTCCGTGGACGGAACCTGTTCTGGTAAAACCGGGAAAAGGAATCATCGATACCTGTCCGCTGTGGGATGAAGACGGAAAAGTATATCTGGTACATGCCTATGCGGGAAGCCGTGCCGGACTGAAAAGTGTAATCACCATCTGTGAATTGAATAAGGAGGCGACCAAAGCCATTACGCCCTCACGCATTATCTTCGACGGTCACGAAGCACACCAGACGTGTGAAGGCCCGAAGTTCTACAAAAGAAACGGTTATTATTATATCTTCCATCCGGCAGGCGGTGTGCCAACCGGTTGGCAGGTAGTGCTCCGTTCTAAGAATGTGTATGGTCCTTATAAATGGAAGACTGTACTGGCGCAGGGTGATTCTCCCGTCAATGGACCTCATCAGGGAGCCTGGGTAGATACTCCTTCCGGAGAAGACTGGTTCTTCCACTTCCAGGATGTAGGCGCTTACGGTCGCCTTGTCCACCTGCAACCTATGAAATGGGTGAATGACTGGCCTGTAATAGGTATCGACAAGGATGGTGACGGCTGCGGCGAACCGGTACTGACCTACCAAAAACCGAATATAGGAAAGACATATCCCATCTGTACACCGCAAGAAAGTGACGAATTCGACGGATATACGCTCTCTCCGCAATGGCAGTGGCATGCAAACATCAATGAAAAATGGGCATACTATGCCGGAGACCAAAGTTATGTCAGACTGTATTCTTATCCGGTGCCACAGGATTATAAGAATCTGTGGGATGTAGCTAATCTGTTGTTACAAAAAACTCCTTCCGACAATTTCACCGCCACAATGAAACTGACCTTTACGCCTAACCCCAAACTGAAAGGTGAACGTACAGGTTTGGTAGTAATGGGCAGAGACTACGCCGGACTGATCCTGGAAAACACGGACAAAGGTCTCGTTCTGTCCCAAATCGAATGTAAAAAGGCAGATAAGGGACAACCGGAACAGACAAACTCTTCAATCGATCTTACTCAAAACACAGTCTATCTAAAGGTACGCTTCAGCTGTGACGGTAAAAAGATCAAAGCCAGCGAAGGAGGAAACGACCTCATTGTGATGTGCAACTTCAGCTATAGTCTTGACGGAAAGAAGTTCTCTCCATTAGGCAACCCTTTCCAAGCTAAAGAAGGACAATGGATTGGCACCAAAGTCGGCATGTTCTGTACCCGTCCGGCTATTGTCACCAATGATGGAGGATGGACAGATGTAGACTGGTTCCGAATTACAAGGAAATGATTCGTTTTTTATTCCTATCTTTGTAAGCAGAAAGAAAGGAAAACAGGATTAACATTTAAAACAAGAAGTTCAATGAAGAAACTAGTCATTTTCGATTTGGATGGTACATTACTAAATACCATTGCCGACCTTGCACATAGTACAAATTATGCCTTGAATAAGTTAGGATATCCCACACATGAGATCGAGAAATATAATTTCATGGTAGGAAATGGCATCGACAAACTTTTTGAGCGTGCCTTGCCGGAAGAAGAAAAGTCCAAAGAGAATGTACTGCGCGTACGCAAGGAATTCGTCCCTTACTATGACATTCATAATGCCGATGACAGCCGCCCTTATCCCGGTATTCCGGAATTGCTCTCATACTTACAGGATGCAGGTGTTCAGATTGCCGTAGCTTCCAACAAGTATCAGGCAGCCACTCAAAAATTAGTCGACCACTATTTCCCGGAAATTCATTTTACAGCTGTACTCGGACAACGGGAAGGAGTCAAAGTTAAACCCGATCCGATTATTGTATCCGATATTCTGGAAATTGCCAAAGTAGCCAAAGAAGAAGCGCTGTACGTAGGTGATTCCGGCGTGGATATGCAAACGGCTGCTAATGCAGGAGTGACTGCTTGTGGAGTGACATGGGGTTTTCGTCCGCGTACGGAACTGGAGGAATTCAATCCTTCGTATATTGCAGATACTGCCGGAGAAATCAAAAACCTTATTCTATAGTATAAGAAGAATGACCGTACGGTATCTCTATGCAAGTCATATTGGCATAGATACACCCTACGGTCATTCCTCAATATCTCCGGGAAGGGCTTTTGACTGCGCTTCTTGTAAGGTGACAAAAGGCTTGTCAAGCGTGCCCGCATTTGAATCATCACCGTTGGTAGCTACCAAATAATTCGTAGCCGAAAGAGACAGGAAACACCCCATAAAAAAAAGACTAATACCTATATGCTTCTTCATTTGCCTGTATTTTAAAACCTATTGATAACTAATTTCCATTTTACTGTTAATTGTGTGCTTCTGTGTAACCTGACTCCTCTCTTCTACTATTAAACAAATACACCGTAACGGGAGTTTCTTTCCAGTTACCGTTTTCATACCGCTAAATTACAGCTTTCTTTATAGTTTATAATGTACATGCGTACACAAAGCCTAGAAAATCGTATTTCACCTGAGATTTACATCAAGAATGAACGATAATACATCGTTTCCTTGTTTTTCCGTACGCTATTACATCCTCTATTCTAAAAAGAAAATTAACTTTGTAACCATTAATAATAATGTAGAATCGTAGAAATCAAATATGAAAAATGCACTGCTGATATTCGCATTCTTATCTTTCTATCTCAGTTCAGTACATGCATCTGTCGAGATACGTTCGAACAAACTGACCACCGGTGACGGACTGGCGAATAATTCCATCCGATATATGTTTCAGGACAGCAAGGGATTTATGTGGATGGGAACCGTCAACGGATTAAGCTATTATGACGGTAACTCTTTTGTCAGTATCTACCCGGACCCTAATCTGCCGGTTTCATTGGCCGACCCGCGCATCCGGAATATGGAAGAAGATTCTAACGGTTTTTTATGGATCGCCACTCTCTCTTCTTTGTATAGCTGTTACGATTTAAAACATGGGCGTTTCGTCGATTTCACTGGTTGCGGAGAATACAAACAGAGCTATTCGAAAAAAATCATAGCATCCGACCAGTCTGTCTGGTTGTGGGATAACAATAACGGATGTCGTCGTGTCGTCTATCAGGATGGCCAGTTCTCGTCGCAGGCATACAAAAAAGAATCAGGCAACCTATCTTCTGATGAGGTATTGTTTGTCTACGAAAGCAATGACAGTCCCGGACATGTGTGGATAGGAACCAGGCAAGGATTATGGAAATACCATGAAGGCAAACTGGAAGCAATGGATACACAGGGGGAAAGCTGGGAACATATCTTTTCCTATGACCAATATACCTGCATCATTACCGGAAAAAAAGAAATCTACCGCCACTCTCTTTCCAATAACCGACTGGAGAAAATCGCTTCATTAACCGAACTCGGAGATACAGGTGTTATCACCGGAAGCCTCCGCCTGCAACATCAATGGGTGATGTTTACCGCCACCGGCAGTTACATCCTGGATCCCGTTACAGGAAAGCTGCGCCGGTTCTCCCGCCTGAATATAAAAAACGGTAATGTCACCAGAGACAATAAAGGGAATGCATGGGTACACAACTATACCGGCAATGTATGGTATGTCAATACCAGCACAGGGGATATCAAGCCCTTTCAGTTTCTTTCATCCGAGCATTTGGGATACATCGATGTGGAACGTTACTCTATTATCCATGACTCGCGGGATATCATCTGGATTACGACTTACGGAAACGGGCTCTTTGCCTACGACCTGAACACCGGTGGTCTGCAACACTTCACTTTCGAAGTCAGTCACTCCAGCCACATCAATTCCAACTATCTGCAATATATCATTGAAGACCGTTCAGGGGGTATCTGGGTCAGTTCCGAATTTTCCGGATTATCCCATCTCGAAATTCTGAATAAAGGTACGTTGCGTATCTATCCGAACGGTGAAAATGCTTCCGACCGTTCCAACACCATCCGTATGCTCTTACGGGGTAAAAACGGGAATGTATTTATGGCGAACCGCATGGGTACCTTATATGAGTATGATGCCGGACTAAAAAACATACTTCGCAAAGAGAAGTTCACACATAACGTATACAGTATGTGCGAAGATAACGAAGGACAACTCTGGTTAGGCATGCGTGGTATAGGGCTGCGTATCGGCCCTGACCAATGGTACCGGCACAACAGCAAAGACCCAGGCTCGTTATCAAACGACAATGTGTATTTAATCTACCGTGACCGCAAAGGCCGGATGTGGATAGGGACATTTGGCGGAGGACTGAATCTGGCTGTCAAAACAGACAACGGCTATCAATTCAAGCATTTCTTTCAAGACAGTTATGGGGAAAAACGGGTACGTGTCATCCAGGAAGACCGCAACGGCATGATGTGGGTAGGTACCAACAACGGTATTTATATCTTCCATCCGGATTCACTGATCCACGCACCCAAGAACTATATACTTTACAACCACGTTAACGAAACATTCCCCAGCAATGAAATCCGTTGTCTGGTAAATGATCACGAAGGAAACATGTGGATCGGCACAACGGGAACAGGCTTTGCTATCTGTAATCCGGGAGATGACTACCAGCATCTGACTTTCGATTGTTACAGTATGAAAGACGGATTGCCCAACGGGGTTATACAATCCATTGTGGAAGACCAAGACCATAAAATGTGGATTGCAACCGAATATGGCATTTCCCGTTTCACTCCCGCCACCAAGCAAATAGAGAACTATTATTTCTCTTCGCATACACTGGGAAATGTGTACTCTGAGAATACAGCCTGCATAAACACCGACGGAAGACTCCTTTTCGGAACGAACTACGGTCTGGTAGCTCTCGACACCCATAAAGTAGAAAACATGGAAAAGCCTGTATCGACTGTATTCACGGGACTCCATATCAATGGCACACACATGCTGCCCGGCATGGAAGATTCACCTCTTGACGAAACAATGTCTTATACACGTGAATTAAAACTGAAACACTACCAGAATTCATTTGTCATCGCTTTTTCAACCTTCAATTTCTTAAGCGGAGCATCCAAATATTCTTATCGGATGCCTCCTTATGATTCGGAATGGAGTATTCCCTCGGCACAGAATCTGGCAACGTACCGCAATCTTCCTCCCGGCAAATATCAGCTACAGGTGAAGGCTTGTAACGTAGCCGGAATGTGGGGAAAAGAAAGTACCCTGGAGATTGTAATAGCCCCTCCTTTCTGGCAGACAACCTGGGCCTATCTGATTTATCTGGTACTGATTGGAATTGCCGGCTATTTCAGTTTCCACATCATACGCAATTTCAACCGGCTGCGTAACCGCATCGCTATTGAGAAGCAATTGACTGAATATAAACTGGAGTTCTTCACCAACATATCTCACGAATTCCGTACTCCGCTTACTTTAATTCAAGGTGCTCTCAACAAGCTGGTCAATATAGAGAATCCTCCGAAAGAAATGCAGCGTCCTTTAAGAACGATGGATAAAAGTACGCGGAGAATGCTACGTCTCATCAATCAGCTCAGAAAGATGCAGAAAAGCAAACTGGCTTTATCTCTGGAAGAGACGGATGTCATTGCTTTCCTTTATGAAATATTCCTGAGTTTCAAGGATACAAGCGAATCCAAACATATGGATTTCAGCTTCGAACCGTCACAACCTTCCTATAAAATGTATATTGATAAAGGCAACTTAGACAAGGTTACCTATAATCTGCTGTCCAACGCTTTCAAGTACACGCCTTCTAACGGAAAGATTATATTCAAAGTAGACATCCTGGAAGACAAGCAACAACTCCGCATCCAAGTAATAGATAACGGAATTGGCATACCCAAAGAAAAGCGTTCCGAACTGTTCAAGCGTTTTATGCAAAGCAGCTTCTCCCACAGCAGTGTCGGAGTAGGGCTCCACTTGACGCATGAACTAGTCAATGTACACAAAGGCAGCATCAGCTATGAGGATAATGAAGGGGGAGGCTCCGTCTTTACCGTCATACTGCCAACTAATTCAGAAATCTATCAAGAGAAAGATTTCCTGGTCCCCAACCAGCTATTAATCGAAGAAGAGGAGCAACAACATGCCAAAGAGTTTATCCGGGAAGAAAAGCCGGAAGAGACCTTCCAGCCTCCTGTCGATCCGTTGAACAAACGCAAAGTCCTGATTATAGAGGATGATACTGATATCCGCGAATTCTTAAAAGAAGAAGTGGGAATTTACTTTGAAGTAGAAGTAGCTGCCGACGGAACATCCGGGTTTGAAAAGGCAAGCACGTATGATGCAGATTTAATTATTTGTGATGTCCTGATGCCGGGAATGAGCGGATTTGAAGTGACACGCAAACTTAAAAATGAATTTACAACCAGTCATATCCCCATCATATTACTGACTGCTCTCGATATAGAAGAGAAATACCAGGAAGGAATTGAATCCGGAGCTGATGCGTATATCACGAAGCCATTCAATGTCTCTTTACTACTGGCAAGAATCTTCAAGTTAATCGAGCTACGGGATAAACTGCGCCAAAAATATTCCAACGAACCGGGATTGGCTCATTCCATTATTTGTACCAATGACAAGGATCAGAAGTTCTCGGCGAAACTAAATGAGGTATTGAATGAGCACATGACCGACACAGAATTTTCGGTCAATGACTTTGCCGGAATAATGGGATTAGGGCGTACTGTGTTCTATAAAAAAGTGCGGGGAGTAACCGGTTATTCTCCTTATGAATATTTACGTGTCATGCGATTGAAAAAGGCTGCTGAAATGTTATTGACAGAAGATCTCACTATAGCCGAAGTCGCCTACAGCGTAGGTATCAATGATCCGTTCTACTTCAGCAAATGTTTCAAAAGCCAGTTCGGAGTATCTCCTTCCGCCTATCGGAAAAAGCTGCCGGAGGGTGAAAATGAACCGACAAATGACGTCGACGTATGATCTTACATGTTTTCCGTACTAATTTAAAGGGTGTTTATTGGACTGATGTGCTTTCTTTGCCAATGAAAAATTAATCATTAAGAAATCATGAGAAACAAACTCTTTTTATTTGTATTTCTGTTTGCAGTGCTGGCTATTGTTGATAGCCATGCTTTCGAACGCAAAAAATACAATTTCAACAGTGAATGGCGTCTGCAAATCGGAGACTTTCCCGAAGCTAAACAATCTCAATTCGACGATAGCCGGTGGAAAGCAGTCACTTTACCGCATGCCTTTAATGAAGACGAAGCTTTCAAAGTATCTATCGAACAGCTGACGGACACAGTGGTATGGTATCGGAAACATTTTCGAATTCCGGCTTCCGGTAAAAAACAAAAAGTATTCATCGAGTTTGAAGGAGTGCGCCAAGCCGGTGACTTCTATTTGAACGGGCAATATCTGGGCAAACATGAAAACGGAGTAATGGCGGTAGGCTTCGACCTGACTCCCTACATCAAAGAAGGGGACAATGTACTGGCAGTACGTACAGATAATGACTGGATGTATCGCGAAAAAAGTACCAACTCCAAATTCCAGTGGAACGACCGTAACTTCAACGCAAACTACGGCGGCCTGCCCAAGAATGTATTCTTGTACGTTACAGATGAAGTGTATCAGACTCTTCCTTTATACAGTAATCTGAAAACTACCGGAGTTTATATCTATGCTAAAGATATCGACGTAAAAGGACGCACTGCCACCATCCATGCAGAATCGGAAGTAAAAAACGACAGTCGTGAACCACGCCAACTCAGCTACCAGGTAGTCTTGCTGGATGCTGACGGCAAACAGGTGAAAAGCTTCGAAGGTGAGAAAGTAACCTTACAAGGTGGCGAAACTAAAATAGTGAAAGCTGCTTCCAAAGTAGATAACCTCCATTTCTGGAGTTGGGGATATGGGTATCTTTATACTGTTCAAACGATTTTAAAAGACAATAAGAATCAAGTCTTTGATGAAGTAAGTACGCGTACAGGTTTCCGCAAGACACAATTTGCAGAAGGCAAAATCTGGCTGAACGACCGTGTGATCCAGATGAAAGGGTATGCACAACGCACCAGTAATGAATGGCCGGCGGTGGGCCTCTCTGTTCCGGCGTGGCTAAGTGACTACTCTAATGGGCTGGTAGTAAAAGGCAATGGCAATCTGGTACGCTGGATGCATGTTACCCCATGGAAACAAGACGTGGAATCCTGCGACCGCGTAGGTCTGATTCAGGCAATGCCGGCAGGAGACTCCGAGAAAGACCGTACAGGACGCCAATGGGACCAGCGCACAGAACTGATGCGCGACGCGATCATCTACAACCGTAATAATCCGAGTATCTTATTCTACGAATGTGGAAACAAAGGTATCAGCAAGGAACATATGATAGAGATGAAAGCTATCCGCGATAAATACGATCCTTTTGGCGGACGTGCTATCGGCTCTCGTGAGATGCTGGACATCCGTGAAGCAGAATATGGCGGAGAAATGCTTTATATCAACAAGAGCGTACACCATCCGATGTGGGCCACAGAATATTGCCGCGACGAGGGTCTGAGAAAATATTGGGATGAATACAGCTATCCTTTCCACAAAGAAGGAGATGGTCCGCTACATCGTAATCAACCTGCAACAGACTATAACCACAATCAGGATATGCTGGCTATAGCAATGATCCGCACTTGGTATGATTATTGGCGCGAACGTCCGGGAACAGGTCGCAGAGTCAGTTCCGGAGGTGCCAAAATTATATTCTCGGATACCAACACACACCACCGTGGTGAAGAAAACTATCGAAGAAGTGGAGTAACAGACCCTATGCGTATCGAAAAGGATGCTTTCTTTGCACATCAGGTCATGTGGAACGGATGGGTAGATACGGAAGAGGATAATACCTATATCATCGGCCATTGGAACTATCCGGCAAATACTGTGAAACCTGTCTATGTAGTATCTACCGGGGAAGAAGTAGAACTTTTCCTGAATGGTCAGTCGCTAGGTAAAGGCAAACGCGAATATAATTTCCTGTTCACCTTTGATAATGTTGCTTTTAAAGCCGGTAAACTGGAAGCTGTCAGCTACAACAAGGCCGGTAAGGAAATAAGTCGCTATGCAGTAAGCACCGTTGGTGAACCTGCCAGACTGAAACTGACTACTATACAAAACCCGGAAGGATTCCATGCGGATGGAGCCGACCTGGCGCTCATACAAGTAGAAGTGGTAGACAAAGACGGAAAACGTTGTCCGCTCGATAATCGCATCATCCAATTCGACCTGAAGGGAAATGCTGAATGGCGTGGAGGTATCGCACAAGGAAAAGACAATTATATTCTTAATACCAGTCTCCCAGTGGAATGTGGTATTAACCGTGCTCTGATCCGCAGCACTACCCAAGCCGGTAAAATCACTCTGACCGCTAAAGCAGAAGGGCTTCCCAGCGCTACAATTACATTAGAAACCCTTCCCGTCAAAGTTAGCAACGGACTGAGTACGTATTTGCCTCAGATGACTCTGAAAGGTAATCTGGATAAAGGTAAGACTCCCCTTACCCCATCTTACAAGGATACGAAACGGGATATACGAATTGTATCCGCCAAAGCCGGAGCCAACAATGAGACTGTAGACCAGAGCTGCGATGATAATGAAAGAAGCGAATGGATGAATGACGGCAAACTCAGCACCGCATGGATTACATATACGCTCGAAAAAGAAGCTGCAATAGATGATATCTGTATCAAATTGAATGGATGGCGTTCACGCAGTTATCCTTTGGAAGTAGTTGCCGGTAATACCATGATCTGGAGTGGAGATACGAATAAAAGTCTGGGATATGTTCATTTAAATGTGGAGAAGCCGGTACGTTCCAATCAAATTACCATCCGTCTGAAAGGTAATACCAGCGATCAGGATGCTTTCGGACAGATTACTGAGGTAGCGGCAAAAGCAGCAAATGATATGGAACTCGAAGCGAAAGCGAACAAAAATAATGCTAATCTGAGAATTATTGAAATAGAGTTTCTGGAAACAATCAAATAGAATAAAACATTCTCATTTATAAAAAAGAGGGTTGTAAAGACCCTTATAAATTAAAAATCACCCTCTCCACAGATAGTTGTAGCGAGGGTGATTTTGCTGAGAGGGGAGTTTTGCCACATCCCCTTTTATATTTTTCAGTTCATTAATTTCCATCCGGCTTTTCATTCTCCGTAAATGAACCCAAATTCCATTTGAAAGACTCAAAGCTGTCCGGTTGTGCCGGATCAAAACCGCTATAATCCGGTCGCAGGTATTTCACAATCTCCAGATCAGCCTTTTTCATTCCTTCAATTACGCATTTTGAAACTTCATAAGCTCCGTAAGTACTAAAGTGAGTATTGTCTTTAAGAGTTCTAGTCTGACCGGGGAAAGTTCCTGCCGGATAGTGTACGAATGCTTTTGTAGAATTATCCACACCTAAAGCATTGAAAAGAATAGCAGTCATACCATTTAATTCTATCAGAGGAACGTTCTCTTTTGCAGCTACCCAACGGACTGCATCAGGATAATCACCATGAGTATTTACCGACTTTCCATTCTCGTCAAAACGACGACGGCTTGTAGGAGTCACCAATATCGGATGAGCACCTTTAGCACGGGCCTCGTCTATAAAGATTTTCAGATTATATGCAAAAGAGTAAAACGCTCCTTTACCGGGTCCTTTCTGCTTTTGGTCATTATGTCCAAATTCAACCAACAAATAATCACCTTCTTTAATCTGACTCAGTATCTTTGCAAGACGCTTTCCACCGATGAATGTATTTGCAGACAGTCCTGACTCCGCATGATTGGCTATACAAACCTGATCTGTAAAGAAGCGGGGAATCATTTGCCCCCAACTTGCCCACGGTTCATTATCCTGATCAACTACTGTGCTATTCCCACAAAGATAGACTGTAGGTATGTTTTCAACCCGTTCTATCACCAAAGAATTCACACGGGGCAGATCACCATTAAACTCCAACGTCAACTTATCATCCCAGTTCAATTTCTTCTTTTCCTTCTCTTTTATGCTGACTCTTTCTTTTCCCGAAATCACAGGGTTACGTTTATTAATGGTAAACGTTTCTGTTATCATCTCTCCTTTTTTAGTCGAAAGGTTCTCAATAAACAGCCTGCGCGATTCACCACGAACTGTTGTACTGGCAGCCTCTTTTTTACTCCCCAAGGTGACGGTTACTTTATAGTTTCCATCCGGTACATTCAGTGAGAAAAAAAAAGGTTGATTACTCTTCCCATCCCATGACGGTAATAAATCATATCCATAGCCCCGTTCATTATTGAACAAAGTTTCAGAAGTCACTTTTATATAACCGTCTTTTACCTTTTTATCAATAGAAAAGTCGAATTTATAAACTTGCGCTTGCATCAGAATACTACCTGTCATCAAAATAGCACTGATTAATAATGTCAATCTCTTCATTTTTGTTATTCTATTTATTTATTAGTTTCTTTACTTCTTTGGCATAGCGTCTGCCTAAAATTATCTGGCTTGCCGCATCAAAATGAGGATCAGTCTCGTCCTTCAAAGGAGTAAGCCCTTCGGAAGAAACACAGGCACTATGAGGCAAAAAGGCGGAAATCTCTTTTATCATATCATTAAAAGGTTTTGTTCCCTCGGGGATATGAGGTTTCCTGGTCCAGTTCCATTGCGCAATCTGCCCTACTACAACAGGCAAATCAGGCATTCCCAAATCATTACGCAAATCCGTCATCAACTGAGTGATTTTCTCTCTGTATGCTTCGGAATGGTGACAATCCGCTTCTCCCTGATGCCAGATAATCGCTTTCAACGTACCATATTTCATTGCCTCTTTGGTACGTCGTACTGCTTCATCATAGTATCCGCCGGACTGTTTGGCATTTTTAACCCAGGAACGGATAGAGGACCCTCCGCGAGCATTGACTATCAGCCCTATCGGATGTTTTTTAGTAGCCATCTCCTTGGCGAAACCATATGCAGGTCCTAATTGTTGCCAGCCAAGTCCTTTTCCTATCGTAGAATAGCGATTCAAAGGATTCACTGCTGGTTCGAATTTATCTTCCGCATTCAGCAGATATACATTTCGTAAGGTGTCCATTACTTCCGGTGATAATTTTCCTCTCCCTGCCATATTCGACTGTCCAACGCAAAGATACAAATCAAGATTCTTCAACGGTTTTTCAGCATGTGCTGCCGAACTTCCCCATGATACCCCTTTTTCTTCCGTAATCTTAATTTTCTTATTCACAAAAGGCGGTTTCGGACCATACTGACCGGAACGTACCAAGACTGTACATTTTCCTTTTAACGGAATCATTTCCAAAGCTTCCTCTAATGTGAAAAAATCTCCGCTTCCATCGGTAGCAACAACATAATCATAACGCCTGATCTCTTTGCCCAAAGCCGGAATCTTTTTGCCGACTTCTTCAATTGCCAATGAAGCCACTATTCTCGCTCCTTTTATGTTCAGATGAGTATCATCTTTGCGTTTTCCAACCCACATAAAAAGCTCTTTGGATTTTTCCGGTCCCATCTGCTTTACCAAATCGTGAGTAATCTTATTCATATCTATAAAGACTACTCCCTTCTCTTCAGCTATCCGTTTCGGAGAAAGCAGATAATCTCCATGGGTATCTATTAAAGAATCCGTATATAGTCCATTTTCGTTGCAATAAAATTTACGGCGAACCATCGAATTAAAAAGCACAGGGATTCCTCCTTTTGAACGCGTCTCGGCAACAAATTTCCTTAAATTATCATCAAAAGTAGTACCCGGTTCCGTATGAAGTTTCGGATCTTCTTTCTCATCATTATGTCCGAACTGGATAAAGACATAATCACCCGGCTGAATCCGGTCCAAGACTCTCTCCCATCGTTTCTCATTGATAAAACTTTTCGTACTTCGACCACTAGCCGCATGATTATCGACAATCACTCTGTCTGTCAGGCAACCGGCAAGCATCATTCCCCAACCCCGTTCTTTATTGTTCTTATTTTGAATAGATCTGTTGGCCATTGTCGAATCACCAATCATAAAGACAGTGACAGGTCTATTACTTATAAACGAAGAAGTGGAAAATAGAATAATTGCAATCAACAGTAGTTTTGTTTTCATTACCATTATATTATCAGATTACACTTAAAATGACATAGCAAAGATAACCAGGAAAGGGGCTTGTCTTGGGCACATGTTCATTCGTATTTCAATGCAAAAATAAGCATACTTTCGCTATCAGACCATAGACAATTGTACACAAATACAGGATAGATCATTCACATCGAACACCGAAAAGAAGATTTAAAGCAAAATATAGAATAATCACTTACTCATCTTTCTTCTGCTGCCTCATTATCTCCTTGTTCTTTCATTTCACCGCGTTGATATACGGACGGTGCTACCCCAAACTGAGTCTTAAAGCACTTGCTAAAATAGAACGGATCACTGATACCAACCTTGTAAGAAACTTCCGCAACAGTCAGATTCTCGCCGGACAATAATAGTTCAGCCGCCTTTTTCATTCGTACCACCCGCAAATATTCATTTGGAGAATAACCGGTCACACCACGCAGTTTCCTATAAAACACCGTTCGTCCTAGCTTCATCAACTGCGCAAATTCATCTATTGAAAATTCCGGACGGGAAAGATTCTGTTCCAGTACGGCAGCCAATCGGTCGGCAAACTCCTTATCACGATCGGTAGAGCATACGGCAGCACGTACAATCCCCGGCTCACTGGAGAACTTCTCCCGCAACTTGTCACGCTGTTCTATCAGCCGGAAGACACGTGCCAGCAAAAGCTTTATACTGAAAGGTTTCGCAATATAAGCATCAGCACCGGATTCAATACCTTCCAGATGTTTCTCCGGCGAATTTAATGCTGTCAGCAGGATAATAGGAATATGACTGGTAGCAAAATCTGATTTTAATTTCTTTGTAACCTCAAACCCGGTCATTCCCGGCATCAGTACGTCACAAATAATCAAATCAGCATCATAAGTACGAGCCTTTTCAAATCCGGCTGTTCCGTCAGCAGCTACTTCTACTTCAAAATATACGCCAACCTCTTCTTTTAAGAATTCACGGATATCATTGTCATCTTCTATAATCAGAACTTTACGTTTATTCAAAGGCTCCGCTATTTTCTCCGGCTCCGGCAGTTCTTCCGAAAGTTCCAGCAAATGATGCGCCTGTCCGCCTGCCTCTTTCAACAAGACATTGCCGGGGATGAGGAAATCTTTTTCCGAATAAATTGTTTTATCTGTCGGGATACAAACTGTAAAGACAGAGCCTCCACCTTCATTGTCTTTGTATTCAATTGTACCTTTATGAACTTGCACCAGTTCATGACTCAAATGCAAACCAACCCCGATACTATCTCCGGAGAAACTACTCTGCATGAATCTCTTGAATAACTCATTTTGTTTCTCTTTAGGAATACCCACTCCAGTATCGGACACTTGAATCTGCAACATCTTGTTCACTTCATCCACAGTGACAGAAAGTATAATCGTACCGTTTGAAGGAGTATATTTAAAGGCATTAGACAATAAGTTATAAGTCACTTTATCCAGATTGCCCTTATCAAGAAACATTTTGTAAGATGGTATAGACGGAATAAAACGGAAATTCATGTTCTTTTGCTCCGCAACATCGCCGAAACTCAGGAAGATTTCATAAAGAAAAGCAATCACATCCGTCTCTTCCAAAGAAAGTGCCAGTTTGTTATTCTGCATCTTCCGGAACTCCAATAACTGGTTAATCAGCCTCAACATGCGTTGAGTGCTTTTATCCATCGTTTTGAGCGGATGTATCAGATCACGGGGAATATCAGATACCCGCTGAATCTTTTCCAATGCCCCTTGTATCAAAGTCAACGGAGTGCGGAACTCATGAGAGATATTGGTGAAGAAAACCAGCTTATACTCTGTCAGCTGTTTCTCCACATTAATACGGTTACGTAAACCATTGAAATTACGCACAATACGGAAAGCAAAATACAAAGTTACAATCAGCAGCAATACATACCCCAACATTGCCCAGTTCGTTTTCCAGAAAGGAGGCACTATGACAATCTTCAAGGTCGTTTCGCTTTCGTTCCAGACTCCTGCTCCATTACATGACTTCACGTGAAGTATGTAAGTACCGGGATTCAGGTATTTAAAAGAAGCAAAATTCAATGGTGAAGGAGTACTCCAACCTTTATCATAATTTTCCAGCCAGTACATATACTTGGTACGTCCACTATCCGAATAGTCAAAAGTAGAGAAATCTATTAAGAATGAATTTTGAAAATACTTCAAAGTGATTTTATCCGAATAAGCCAGAGATTGTTTCAAAGGAGAGTCCTCCATAGTAGGATTTACCTGAGTACCATTCACATGCAGGTCTGTAAAAACAACAGGAGAAAAAGTTTCACTGTCCTGTATCTTATCCGGATCAATGACAAGCAGCCCATAATTAGTACCGAAAAGTAATTTACCGTCTACCCCCACACAAGCACTGTTCTCACTATAAACATTACCTAATGTATAGGAAGAAAAGAAATAATTCTCAAAGGAGTGATTGTTTGGGTTGAACTTAGAAATACCATATTCAGTGGCAACCCATAAGTTTCCGTTATTATCTCCTAAAATAGACTGAATCACATCATTGACCAACCCTTCAGAAGTTCCGTAATGCTCATATTTCAATGAACGGTAATTATCTTGAGGCTCACAGAGATTCAAGCCGGAGCCGGAAGTTCCCACCCACATACGTCCTTTTGTATCCCGGTAAATACATCTGATTTCATTGCTGCAAAAAGTTCCGTTGGTATAATTGAACAGATGATAATCATCACTATTAGCTATCAATGAATCCGGATGAAAGATGCAAACGCCCTCACTGGTACCCACCCAGATCATGCCATTATCGTCTTCTTCTATCACCCGTATCATACGCAGACCAAATTTCTGCTGTAAAAAATGACGGAAGTTATATTTACCATCCTGCATCGGTTCGGCCAGTTCAAGCCCGCCTCCAAATGTACCGATCCACATCCTGTCTTTTCGATCCTTATAAAGAGAGAATACATTATTATCTGCTAATGAAGCTGGATTTGAAATGTCATTGCGGTACCATTCTTCTCCTATTTTCAATCCGTTTCCACGGGTTCCTACCCACATCTTACCCCTATTATCTTCTGCGATCGCATAAATATTGGAATGGAAATATTGATTGGTCATTTTAGAATGAAGATTCGAATCAAATGTGTACAATCCGCCTTTACGCGTTCCAACCCAAATATCTCCATCCGGCATTTTTGTCAGCATACGAATTGTATTCGAACGGTCAAACAACTCACGGGACTCCGGGTATATGCGTGAAGTACCCTCATTCAATACAGAAATGCGGGACAAGCCGGAATATTCGGAACTTACCCAAATGCCACCGGCACGATCTTCCATTACATACAATAGAAAATCAGAACTTATGTGACTTTGATCATTTATATTTGCCAGAAAATGTTCTAGTTTATCCTCTGTTGTATCATAAGCAAAAAGTCCGTTACCATAAGTAGAAATCCAGATAATTCCCCGGGAATCATGAACCATGTGATAACGTTCATAATCAATATACCCCAGTTTATCCTCAGGAATCAATTGAAATTCTTTTTTTGCCCCATTCTTGGCAAGAATGTAAGTGACATGACCGGTATGATTATATATCCAAAAATCTCCGTGATTATCACGAATGACTTCACCATTTTTAACATTGAGGTCTGCATCCACGCTGATCCGATGCAAATTAAGATCATAGTTGTAAACTCCCGTATTAGTCAGTATTACCCACTTATTCTTTAAAAGAAAATTGCCTGTAGGAGCCGTTTTACCTGCAATAGTCGAAAGAGCAGCTACCTTTGTTATTTTCTGACTGGCAGCCTGGTGGCAATAGACATCGCCGTCTGCCGTTAGAAAATACATATTATCTTTAAATGCCAGAGAAGAAGTAAAATGAAGCAAACGATCTTCCACTTTATACTGACCGTCAGATACAGATACCAATCCACGTTGCGTTCCAATCCAAATTCGCCCACCGGCATCTTCATTAATAAATTGTACCCGGTTATCCGGCAAATTACCACGTTCCGTCTTAAATTCAGTAGATACCATTTTCCTGTCTTCCTGGTGGACGATTCTACGACATCCATTGGCCGAATGCCGAAGCCATACATCCCCATTGGCAGCAATAAATACAGCTGAGTAATTCTGCTCCAACGCACCGGTTCCTGTATAATCAACAAAGCAAGCACGCTGCAAATCATAACAACTGAATAGTTCCGGAGTAGTAGAAATCCACAGAAAACCATTTTTATCTTCAGTCAGGTCATAAATCCGGTTATCTGCCAGTGAGACTTTCTCGCCGGACTCCGGACGGAAGGTCAGGAAAGAATTGCCATCATAGCGACTTAATCCGTTCAAGGTAGCTAACCACAGAAAGCCTTTACTGTCCTGATACATGTACCGAACCGAATTATTCGGTATACCGTCACTCGTTCTCATTTGTTTAGAACGGAGCTCAATACCCCCATAAACCGTATTGAAGATAAGAGTTATGAAAAGTGCGACAAGTAATAAGCGCTTTTGTGTCATAATAGATTCCAAGATTAATGATAAATGCCAGACAAAAGTAATCAAGATAGTTGAAATAATAAAGAAACAATCATAAAATAGTATTAGGAGGATGCCTGTTTTTTATCAAACATCCTCCTAAGTCTGAATCTGCTTAGAGAGTTTTAATCCATATGAAATACTTCCGGCAGAGGAATCGAAACGGGTGAATTATCCGGATTCACTTCCATGATATCTGCCATATAGTCCCACCATTTCTGTACAATCTCTGTAGTTCCCAAGTCCTGCGAGCCTCCCTCACCTTCCGTTTTCTGGAAAGCAAAAAGGATGTTGGTTTCTCTATCCCAATATATAGAATAATCTGATACTCCATTTTTTGAAAGCAGGGCTTTTAGTTCAGGCCAGATAGCGGCATGTCTTTTTTCGTATTCTGCTTCATAACCCGGTTTCAAATACATTTTAAAAGCTTCTCGTTTCATGGTTCTTATAGTTTAAAGTTATTCTTTCGTGTCTTCCTTATCTACGGCAAAAATAGGAGCTGTTGTCTTTTGCTTTTCCTGATAATACTGCACGGCACTATCATTCATCTGAGGATGCTGAGTGTTCAGCAAACGAATCATTTCCGCACCGGCCCAAAGTACCGGTCCATATCCGTGCGCCGCATATACATTGACCGGACGATAATAATAGAAAGCCGGATCGAATGCCATGCCGGTGCCTACACAAGTTCCTTCCACCTGTCCTTCTGCATTGATCTGTGTGGAGACGGCTTGCCAACCCAATTGAGCAACCGGGCCGTAGGCCATTGCATCCAGCCATCCTTGGTTGATGGCATGGGCGATGCAATATACATAGATGGCTGTTGCTGAGGTTTCCAGATAAGAGTCATTCCGGTCCAATAACTGATGCCAGAGCCCTTCTCCACTTTGACAGGCAGCTAAACCACGAACATGTTCGCGAAACAGCTCCATGAGTTTTGCACGCTGAGGATAATTTTCCGGCATTACGTCCAGTACTTCGGTCATGGTGAGCAAAGCCCAGCCATTGGCACGTCCCCAATAGAAAGCCGGGTGATCTTGCATACCTTCTACCCAACCGTGGCGGAATAGTTTCTTTTCCGGTACCCACATCCGTTCTGCAAACTGGAATATCTGCCTGGTAGCTTCTGCAAGGTAATTGGGTTTATTATCTTTGGCCAATTTAGAATACCAGGCAACAGGCGGAACCCCCATAAACATATCGTCCAGCCACAATGTATTGTATTGGGGACGGATACGGGCGAAAGTTCCGTCGGCAAGGCGGTATTCCTTGTTCAAGATAAAGTCGAGGTAATTGTCTATCAAAGGATAGAGATTGAGAGATTGATCTTGTAATTGGGCTTTGATCATGGCTGCACATACGGCTCCGGCATCATCGAGGGCGTGGGGAGTCAGAATTTGCTTCATTTGCGGATCAACCTGACTACTTTTCTCTTGTAATTCCCGGAAATGCGGCGCTACTTCTGCAAGGAAATTAAATCGGTCAGTGACGTATTTCATGTAGTTGGCGTCTCTCGTAGCTTTGGCAGCAGCCATCATGGCAGAGTACGTAACTCCCCATTCATAACTGGCAAGGCGGAAAGCGCCTCGTTCCAGCTGTGCATCAGCCGGTAGGTTCTTGTAATCTGTGATTACCTTTCCGGTCTTTTTACTAACAACGCGGGTAGGAGTGTTCTTTTCCAGATAGCGGAGTATGCGGTCGATGTCTGTCTTTATTTCTGTAGTCGTAAGTTCTTTATAAGGGACTTTGTAAGCCGGTTGTAATAGATGCAACGGAGTGTTGGAGTCATTTATTACTTCTTTCTTTTTCTGGGCGTAGATACTGATACCGGTTAACAACAAGGCACCTGTTAGGCAAAGAGTCTTAATATTCATAACTTATAGTTCTTTATCTTTTGGGTTATTACTTAAAATTATATCCTCTGAACCACCCTTTCAGGTCCGGACCGAAATAGAAACCGGGTTGGGTAGGCTGGTTGTAAGCTACGTTCTGTGTGGCAATGCTGATACGATACACCGGATCTTCCAGGAAAGTATGGAAGCGGTAATCAGTGACTATCGGAGAGACATAAAGACGGAGAGCGGTGTTGTCTTCCGTGCGGAGGAGAACTTCCTCACGCCAGTCACCGATAATGTCGCCTTGCAGACAGGGAGTTGCTTTGGTGCCGCTGTTTGATGCGGCTCCGGTGAAAGTAGCCAGTGGTTTGCAAATGCCGGCTTTCCAGTCGTATTTGGAAACTACATTCTTATCCAGCAATTCACGAAGCAGATCTCCATCCCACCATACAGCCATGTTGGTAGAAAAGCTTTCTATATCCGGATTGATTACTTCTCCTTTAATATTACGTAGTCCTTTCGATTCCCACGACCACATTTCCACACCCGGATTCGTCGGGTCGATATCAGCTGCCATACAACGTCCTACATCTGTACTACTTTTTACCTGGAACAAAATCTTGCCCGTTGCCGCATCACGGAAACTTGAGCCGTCTCTTTTATTTTCGTGGCAATCCCATACCTGGAGTCCTTTCATTGTAGGGGAGAATTTCGTCAGATGTATGGCATCCCCGTGTCCCATTCCGGTGGAATAAAGCCCTTTACCATTATTATCAATAGCGCAGGAACCGTAGATGATTTCATCACATCCGTCTCCATCTACATCGCCTACACGAAGATTGTGATTGCCTTGACCTGCATAAGCTTCATTTCCGGGAGTGTTACTATCGAAAACCCAACGTTGCTTTAGTTCTTTTCCATTCCAATCGAAAGCGGCAAGTACTGCACGTGTATAATATCCGCGACACATGACTGCACTGGGATGAACACCATCCAGATAAGCCACGGCTGCCAGGAAACGGTCGCTACGATTGGCACGGTTATCTCCCCAATCTTCCAGTTGTCCGCGTTCGGGAATATAGTCGATTGTCTTCATGGCTGCTCCTGTAAGTCCATTGAAGACGGTGAGGTATTCATTGCCTGTCAGGATACGTCCCTGATTGCGCAAAGGATCTCCCTGGCGTGGTTTACCGCGGGGATCTTCTTTATCGAAGTCGCCGCCGGTGGGTTGTGTAGGGTCCCCTGGTTCACGATAATCGGCAGAGGCATCTCCGATGATATTTCCCTGGCCATCAATAGTGCCGTCGGAAGTTTTCATGATGATTTCGGCACGTCCGTCCCCATCGAAGTCATAAACCATGAACTGGGTGTAGTGTGCACCTGCACGGATATTGCGTCCCATATCAATGCGCCAGAGTCTTTCGCCGGTTAGACGGTAGCAATCAAAGAATACATTGCCTGTATACCCGTCGTGGGCATTGTCATGAGCATTTGTAGGGTCCCATTTAAGAATGATCTCATATTCTCCGTTGCCATCTACATCTCCGATGGAAGCGTCGTTGGGAATATAGGTATATTTCTGTCCCGCAGGAGTTGTGCCATCTGTCGGAGGATCAAGAGGAATATTGATATAGCCTGTCGGTGCGTTGGCAGGCAAGGTGTAGCTACCTTCGATGTGTCCGGTTTCTGCACCGTCCACAACTGGTTTTATGGTATAAGTAGCTGCTTTCTTACTTTCATATGTATCCCGATAAAAGGTTCCTGTTGTGGCAGGTACTTCAGCTACTTTCTTTCCGTCACGATAGAGGTTGAAAGAAGTGTTTACCGGATCGGAAGAGAGATATCGCCAGGAAACAGCTACTTCTGACTGGTTTTCGCGGATAGCTACCACACCTCTTCCCAGCTTTTCCTTTTGCAGCTTCGAATAGTCATAAGCCGGAGCATTAGCCGCTATTTTGTATTTTGGTGCAGTCAGGGCACCGGATACTCCGATGGAGATCACTGTAATTGCTGCAATACTTATCAAGAATTTTAAAGAAGGTTTTTTCATAATACTTGTAGTTCTCATTAGTTGCAAAATTACGACTTCATACGGGATCTTTCCATGGACTAATATGCAATATTTATGGAATATCGTACAATTATCGGCTCATCTTAGAATTTATTGCCATAGATTTTCCTTAAACTCAATCTCAACGATACGTAACTCGTGGTTAGCTTTATCCCCATTCTTGGCTTTGAATAGATCCAGTTCATTGGCAACAGGAGCAGCTACTTCTACAATTTGTCCGAAAGCATCTCCTTCTTTGCTGGCTCCCTTCAGACGGACGGTAATCTCGTCGGTTAATACGGGCTTCACTTTCAGATGGACATATCCCAGACTTTTTGCAGTTTCTCCACTCCAGATCAGTTCGTCACCTGCATAAATTTCCAGCGGGTAGCTGCGCATACGCCACCCGGTCAGTTTCAGACACACTTCATCTACCCGTGCAGCACGTTCCAGATGATAAGTAATCCAGGCAGTGTTTACTTTACCGTCATTTTTCCATTCGCTCAGTTCATTATCATCAAAGCTATGGACGGCATCTTCATTATTGGCACCTGCTACGGCGGATAAAACGGCAATATCTACCTTGGTATCTTTGTAAGAAGGTGTGAGTGGAGTTTCTCCGCGGGTTAACCAGCCTTCCAGTTCATTTCCGGGGATATATTTGCTTAGCCCGTCTTTCATTTCTATCGGTAGGGATGAAAGACTGATTTCAGCTGGTTTCAAGCCATCTGCTTTCGCTGTTATGCGGACTTTTCCTGCGGTAGTCAGAGAGCGGAGCAGGGCACGGTTGATGCCACATTCTACGGGTAAATCTTTTGAAAGAATATAGTTGTCTTTTCCTTGTGCGATGCCTCCACACCATTCGGCAGGGCCTTCCACTTCAAAATGTATCAGATCATTGGCTAACGGGCAACGTCTTCCATGCTTATCCATAACTTCTACCTGAAGCAACACCATGTCTGCACCGTCCGCTTTCCATCCGTCAGGGCTCTGAACAAAAGTCAGTCTGATTTCTTCCGGTTTTCCTGCCGTTTGGAGTTCCGTACGGCAACATTCTTTGCCTGTTTCATCATAGCCTATGGCTTCCAGTTTTCCTGTTTCGAACTGTACATCTTTGAAAGTATACAAGAAATGATATTCCCGTTCACCTTCTCCCAGAGATTTTCCGTTCAGGAAAAGTTCTACTTTGTCAGCACCGGAAACCACATATACCGGTTTTATTACATCTTCTTTGTAGTTCCAGTGTCCGATGATGTGAATGTGCGGCTGCTCTATATCTACCCAACCGTCCCACATCACCTGATGGGCATAAAATGCATCCTTTGGAATACGCATGGCATCTGTCACTCCGCTGCGACGATAGTTTTCTTCACCCCGGAAGTGGGTATTTGTATCCGAGAAGATAATTTTCACTCCACCTGAACTGATACGTGTACCTGTCCCCGGACGTTCCTGCCAATAGTCGAACCAGCGGCGTATATTTTCAACAGCCAGTATATCCTGATTATGGTTGTAGTCGCTTGCATCCTTTCCACGGTACAGTGGTCCGGCACCTTCTTTATGGTAAGGATAGCTGTATTCATCCCAATACTTGCGCAGTCCTTCGTCACGGCTGTATTCCATAGCCCACATGGGGTGATGGGCACTTTTGTTGATGTAAAGCATTTCACCTCCATATTCAGCTTCCCGTATATCCAGCATCTCGCGCGATCCGATGGCTCGTCCGCCGTACGGATCATATTCGTTACGTATGGCTTTCATTTCCAACATATGCTCACGGCTGATGGATTCATTTCCCGATTCATAGAAAAGGATGCTCGGATTGTTACGATTGTATATGATAGCATCGCGCATCAGTTCTTTTCGTTGCTCCCATTGCCTGCCGACACAGTCCTTTTCAGCGTCACCTGCCGGCATAGCTTGAATCAGCCCTACACGGTCGCACGATTCAACGTCCTGTTTCCAAGGGGTGACGTGCATCCAGCGAACCAGATTGGCATTACATGCTGTCATTAATCCATTGCTGTAATCGCTTAACCAGGCCGGTATGCTCATACCTACTCCCGGCCACTCGTTGCTGGTTCGTTGTGCGAAACCTTTCATTTGCAGTACACGGTCGTTCAGCCAGATTTTACCATCACCGAAGCGCGTCTTGCGAAATCCTGTGCGGGTGGATACTTCATCTACTTTCTTATTATCTACCCACAGACTGGTCTTTATTGTATAAAGATATCCGTAACCCCAACTCCAGAAGTGTAGGTTTTCCACTTCTGCCGCTGCTTTCAGTGTAGCGGTTTCTCCGGGTTTCACCAATACCGGTTCACAGGAAAAAGCTTTCACTGTATTTTTGTCCCGGTCTATCACTTCCACTTGGTAGGAGACAAACTTATTCTTCCGGTGTTCATTCTTTATTTGAGATTCCGCATGAATGGTTGCCTTGCGCGACTTCACATGGATATCGTCAGCATATACATATACGCCTGTTGTTTTCAGATTGCTATATAAGGGGAGGGTTTGATAGAGTTTATCCGTGACGTGCAACCATACATTTTTAGGTATCCCACCATAATTGGCATTGAAGTTCCGGTTGTTCCACTGATACTTGGTATCCGTATTCCGTTCTTTGTAATCCCAGTTATTGTCAATGCGGATGGCGATTACATTTTCCTGTCCATATTTTATATGAGGTGTCAGGTCGAAACCGATGGCCATAACTCCGTTCTCGTGGAAGCCGATGTATTTGCCATTGATATAGAAATCAGCACCCTGACGTACACCTTCAAATTCGATAAAGACTTTTTTCTGGTGATTGTTTGCGGGGAGGCGAAAATGTTTCCGATACCATACGATGGTATCTGTCAGTTGTTCGATGCTCAGTCGGAAAGCTTCGTTTTCATTGAAAGCATAAGGTAATGTCACTTCTTTCCAATCCGCATCCGCATAATTTATTTTTTCTGCTCCGGATTTATCTCCTACGGATAGTAACCAACCTGAATTGAAATTATATTTATCCCGTGATTCGGAAGCTGCCGCATGTAAACTTGTCCATAGAAAGGTCAGCAAAAATATGGAAAATAGGTGTTTCATAGTTTTATCTCTTTTTGATTAGAATACAAAAGTACGGTAAAATATATTATTCCTCACTATGCATAATAAAACAAAACGAGTTCTGGGTATTTACTCCCAAAACTCGTTTGTCTGTTCTGTAGAATCAATTAATAACCGGGATTCTGCAGGGCGTCCTTTTCCTCTTTGCTCAGAGCACTGCCGGATGCATTGGTAATACCATCCAGGAATGATTGTGGAATGGGGCGATAATAGTGTTTAGATGAGTTAAACTCACCGATACCTCTGGATACACCATCATTAAATTTGTGCCAGCGTGTGTCTAATGTTTTGGTACGTGCCAGGTCTTCCCAGCGGAGTAACTCACCGCAAAGTTCACGAGTACGTTCATTCAATAAGAAACACATCATCTTGTCTGCATTACTGCTACAACCTAATTCTGTATAGATAGGTGCATCTGCAGAAGAGTTATAAACATCTTCTACACTGCTTAGTATCATTGCATTCTTGGTGGAAGCCGTTGTTTCCTGTCCTTCCATATTATTGGATTCATAGTAAGTATTGGCATCAGAATAGATTGCACCGTCAGCGGAATAACCTCCACCTTTGCCGGAGCAATAAGAATTGTTCTTGTATGACTGACCGCCATCTACATTTTTGCTACGATCTTCGCCGGCCGCATAGCCTGCACGTTCACGAAGTTTGTTGATCCATTCGATTGCATTGCTATAATTAGACTCACCCTTACGGATATAGGCTTCTGCAATCATCAGAACGTCATCGGCCGAACGGGCGATAATGGCGTCGCGTGTACCGAACTGCGAAGCGATCGAGTTACGATATCCATCGCGGAATTTGGACAAAGCTACAGAACGTTTGTGAGGAATGATACCATAATAGTTACCTGTATAAGAGGATACATTCCAGCTATGAGCTTGGCTTTTGAAATAGCGAACATAAGTATGGGTATTACAAATAACACCGTTTTTCAGCACGTTCTGAGTCGGATCATTCACATACGATTCATAACGGGTATCTCCCGGATTATTCACGATATATTTGAGACCAAGCTCACCAGCAACAAAACGTTTATCGCCTTCTTTCGCTCCTGCGGGAGCATATCCGCTGGCAATGTCTTCTTTAGTCCAGGTGGGAGCACCGTTTGTATCGTTCGCTCCGTAACAGGTGATGAATGATTTCCAGAAGCGAGAGTCGTTTACGCGGTCAAACACCTGCATGGTATATTCGGTTGCACTGACATACGAGAATTCACGTCCTCCTGAGATATCACGTTTGGTTCCCGCCATATCTTGATATACGGAAGGATAGTAAAGATGCATTTGATTACCGTAGCGTCCCCATGTGGCTTCGTCATTGGAGAATTGAGCGGCTAAAATAACTTCACTTACTTTTTCATTCGCTCCATTGGGCTCATTATAATCCCACAGTTCTACATAGTTAGTGCACAGGGGATGTGCTGCAACTACTTCCTGTCCGTATTTGATGACAGCATCAAGGTCAGTTGATACATAACTGCTGTTCCAGCCGCTATACAATTCTGAAGCACGGAATAAATGGGCTTTTGCCAGGAAATGTGCGGCGGCATATTTCGTGATACGCCCTGTCGCTTCCCCTTTTTGAGGCAATAATCTATATGCCTCTTCCAGGTCTGCTATAATTTGAGCATAGATTTCTTCTTCACTGTTGCGTGTAAAGTAAGTCTCTGCACTGGTTGAAGGAGTCAGTTTCAAGGGGACTCCTCCGAACTGCTTTACCAGTTCAAAATATGCATAGGCTCTTAAAAAATAACCTTCTCCCAAGCGGGTATTGTAAGTTGCGCTACTCTGATTATAGTATTGCGGCATATTGCTGATAATGATATTTGCCGGTTCTACTAATCCATAATAATTATCCCACATCGGCTGGTTGGCTCCGTTCTCAGAAGAATTTAAGTCTTGGCTATAGTGATTCCATGCCGGCATGGTGTTGTTGGCATCTGTAAATTCGTCTACACCCATGTTATGGCATTCGATAGCCCAGATGTAGTTGAATTTGAATTTCAGTTTCTGATAAGCACCTGTCACCAATTCGTCCAGACCTTCCTGCGTCTTGAAACGGTCTGTGCTGTATTGGGTCTTTAAATCTTCATCCAAAAAAGATTCGCTGCATGAAGTCATTGAACCGCCTATCACACTGGCTAATGCGGCTGCAAATAATATTTTGTTTAATTTCATAATGTTCTTTCTTTTTTAATGGTTTGTTAGAATCCGATGTTAACACCAATTACAAAACTCTTGATTGTGGTAGGCGAACCGAATGTCTTCTTATTGTTGTCATAGTTCATTAAATCTGTATCCAGCCAGTCGCAAGCCTTGTAAATGGAGAATGGATTCATGGCCTGTACATATACCTTCAAATTGCTGAGTCCTGTGTTCTTCAGCTGTTTCGTTGTGAAGTTATAGCCTAATGAAATATTACGGACTTTGATGTAAGATCCATCCTGATAGCCCATAGAAGAACTGTAGGTATCGGCGGCTTCACCGTTTGACCCCGGAGAATAATATTCTGCGTTTTCGTTGGTGCCTGCTACCCAGTAATCAATTTTACGTTGCATGTAGCGTCCATCCAAGGTGAGTGAACCTTGGGGTACATCAAATCCCCAACGTGAAAGAATGAAGACAGACAGCTCGAAGTTCTTGTAATTGAATGTGTTAGTCCAGCCTGCTGTCCAGCGAGGACGTACGTGACCTACAATCTGACGGTCGTTGGTTGCATCAATCTTATCATCATTATTAAGGTCTTTCACTTTGATCTGACCGGGTTTGCGGCCATATACGGCTGCTTCTTCCGCTTCCGAAGTTTTCCAGATACCATCATACACATAATCATAATATACACCGATTTCTTCTCCGACGAACCAGTTATTGTTTACGTCTTCAGTTCTGCCGTTGGACAGTTCATCAATCTTGTTTCTATCCATTGACCAGGTTACGGTACTGTTCCAGGTAAAATCTTTAGTCTCAACGGGAACGGCATTTACCTGTAAGTCGATACCCCAACCGGAAGTCTTACCGACGTTGGCATAAGTAGAAGTATAACCTGTCAGTGAAGGTATGGACATGGCCAGCAACAAATCATTGGTTTTAGTCTTGTAAGCATCAATACTACCGCTCAGTCTGTTATTAAAGAAGCCGTAGTCAATACCCAGGTTGTACTGCGTTGTTCTTTCCCATCCCAGTTCGGAGTTGGCCATCTTGGCGGGATCTTTTGCAGAAGGATCTGAAGGAACATAACCCAGAGAGGAGTCTGTCTGTCCCCAGTTGTAATACAAACCGGTGATAGCACCTTTAGTAGCATAAGCATCAATTGCAGCATTTCCGGTTACACCGACACCGAAACGGAGTTTTAATTGACTGAGCCAGTTAATGTCTTTCATGAAGTCTTCCTGATCAATACGCCATGCCAAAGCTGCAGAGGGGAAACTGGCCCATTTGTGTCCCGGAGCCAACTGTGAGGCACCATCCCAACGCATGGAAGCTGTCAACAGATATTTATCTTTGAAACCATAGTTCACGCGGACCATATAAGATGCCATTTGAGTTTCAGTCAGTCCTGTACCAAAGGAACTCAGAGTGCCGGCAGTACCTAAATTGTACCATAACTCATCGGCAGAAGCAACGTTAGTGGCTCTCATATCGCCCATTTCGTAGTGATATGCTGAAGCTGACTGCATTAATGTCAGACCTAAATTATGGTGTTCGGCAAATCTCTTATTATAATAAATCAGGTTGTCCAATGTCCATGAACGCTTCTGTTCGTTTTTGTACTGTGCGCCGTTGTTACCATCACCATTGATACCTCCGGCGGCATTTGCAATTCCTAACGTATAGTATTGGAATTCAGGACCGAACTGGAGTCTGTACGAAAGACCTTCCAGCGGTTCCCATATTTTCCCGAAATCAACCTGGGCATACATACTGGCGTTGGCACGGAAAGTACGGCGTTGGTTGGTGTTGTAGTCCAATTCCCGAATCGGATTGATGATATTTACATCACCATTAGGATTACGAATGTAGTCACCGTTTGAATCATAAGGCACAGTCCAGGGGAGCATACTTCTTAAAGCATTGTAAAGGTCGCCCGAACCGGTTACTGATTTGGAGAAATTGTAACCGTAATCCTGATCTGAATAAGAAGCATTGATTGAAGTTCCCATTTTGAAGAAATCTATCGGATTAATGTCAAATGAGGTCTTCAGGGTATAGCGTTCGTAAGCCTGTCCCGGTTGTGTACCTTTCTGGTTTAAATAACCGAATGAGGCATATCCCTGGAATTTTTCTGAACCGCCTGATGCACTTAAAGTATGCTCGTGGGTGATACCGGTTTGCTTTCCGTTGGCTGCCCAGTCATAGGAACCGACTTTTGAAGCATCATAAGTTCCGTTTGACCATGCTTGCTCAATATTTGCCCATGAAGCGGCGACGCTGCCGAAAATAGCTTTATCAGCTGTATAATCGGGAGTTGCAGAAGCATAAGAACCCATGTTATACTTGGCAGTACGTGCATAGTCCAACCATTCTGCCGCACTCATCATCTCGGTTACATCATGCAATGTCTCAAAAGTGACTGTACCGGAATAGTTCAGCGTCACTTTTCCTTGTTTACCTTTCTTGGTAGTCACGAGGATTACGCCATTTGCACCGCGGGAACCATAAATGGCAGTTGCAGAAGCATCTTTCAGAATGTCGATAGCTTCAATATCCGAAGGATTGATGTTTTCGATGCCGCCGGTTTGGATAATCATACCGTCAACAACATACAAAGGACCTTGCTCCGCATCGATAGAACGTACACCGCGGATATTGATACCACCGACTTCACCCGGGCGTTGGCTGGATGTGATGTCCACACCGGCAGTTTTTCCCTGCATTCCTTCCAGCGCATTCTTGACAGGCATCGCTTTTAGTTCTTTTTCGCCTACGCGAGCCATAGCACCGGTTACGTCACTCTTCTTCTGAACGCCGTAACCTACTACTACAACTTCATCCAGCATGGCATTATCTTCCTGTAATGTCACTTGCAAATTCGTTTTCCCGGCAACGGAAATCTCCTGATCTTGATAGCCTATGAAAGAAATTGAGATAGTACCTTTATCCGGTACGTTGGAAAGAGTAAACCTGCCGTCCAGATCAGTGATAATTCCGTTAGTAGTACCTTTCACTACAACATTAGCACCGATGATCGGTTCTCCGGTTTGGTCAACCACAGTGCCCGAAACTGTTTTGCTTTGCGCATAAGCCCCTATAGCCAATACTGAAAACAAAGCGATGAGGAACAGCCGCTGGAGTTTACCCGTGCGACCAAACAAGCTTAAATTCTTGCTGTTTTTCATACTTTAATTATTAAGTTAAACAAAAGTTAGTTTTCTATTCTCTTAGGAGATTCTCAGGTCTCCTTGCTGTGAAAAAGTGTTGCAAATATACATGTATGGGGTAGAAAAGGGAATGTAGGATTGTGTCAAAGCATGGAAAATTCCGTCTTTCTGACTCGAAAATTGTGTCAATACTCATGGCTAAAATCAAAATGAATAGTCCCAATGGCATTTTAATTATTCCGGGCTTTCATATTAGTAATGTTGGTGATAGGCAGGTGAATATATAGGTCTATAGACTGCAATACTTAATAAATCTAAATGTTTTAACCTTTATGCACACTTCTCTATTATTAATTGCTTCCTTTAGGCAAATAATTGTCTTTTTAAGGCATCCTTTTTTTAAATCTTAATATTTTATGGACATTCGAAAGGTATATTTACTTATCCTGTTATGCACATTCTGTATCTTGTCTCCGGTGTATACACAGCAGTCTCTTTCTGATGAATTCAGGAAAGTGGCAGGAGATTATGCAGCGCTTTATACCAGTAAAGTGGAAGTGGGCTATAGTCCATATCTCTATATAAACCATCCTTATTGGGATACGGATGAGTTTAAGAAAGGAGCGGTTTGCTATGGCGGGTTAGTGTATACCGACCTGCAACTTCGATATGATACTTTTAAGAAGCAATTGATCGTAATTACTCCCGAAAAACGAATACTCCTCCAGGTTGACATGAGGAAAGTAGACTATTTCATTATTGGAGATAAAAAGTTTGTGCCGCATAACGATACTTTTGCTGCAATCCTATATGATAGTCCGCAAATGCGATTGACTCAGTATGTTCAGTGCAAAATGGGGACGCCTGTTGAGAAAGGACGGATCAGCTATAGACAGTTCGAAAAGCCTGCACGTTTTGTTTTGTCTAAAGATGGGGTGGACCATACCGTGACTTCCCGTTCCAGTTTTCTGAAGCTCTTTCCGGCTTATAAGAAACAATTGAAGAAGTATGCAAAGGAAGAGCAATTGAGTTTTAATACGCTCTTTCGTGCAGAGTCGTTGACTGAGCTAACAAGACATGCAGATTCTCTAATTAATAAGAAATAGTTATGACAATATATAAAATAAGGTATATAGCAGCCATTCTGTTTATTATATCTCCTTTCGTGGCATTTGCACAGCAGCAGGCAGGAGATAGTATTTCTATTTTTGAACTGATAGATGCCGTTGAGAAAAACACTTCGTGCCGCATCTATACGACAATTGCAGAGCCGTTTAAAGTGAAAAAGGCTGAGACCTTAAAACCTACTGCTGAGAGTCTGCGACAAGCATTGACTGCAACACGTTATAAAGTTACTGTCTATGGCAACCGGATCTTCGTTCTGCCCGAAGCATTTTTATCTACCACGCTTACCCCGATCTTGAAAGGAGAACAGATGAAGGAAGAAGAACAGGCCTCTTCTTTTATTCCTGTCGTAAAATCTTCTTCGGAGAATAAGGTTTACGAGATAGGGAACAGATATAAGCCTTCTTCGGAAGAGATGGTGGTGCTGACTGGAAAAGTAACGGATTTCAAGTCCGGACAGAATCTGGAAGGCATTAACATCGTTCACCGGGAACCGTGGGTTGCCACAGCTACCGACCGTCAGGGGAATTTTACCATTAAGCTCCCCGTCGGATATAATACCATTGAAATCAATGGACTGAATATAAAGGAAACACGCCGGCAGTTCATGGTGTATGGAGAGGGAGCTACCCACATAGAACTGGAAGAAGAAAACCATTTGCTGGATGAGGTTCTCATCGTCTCCGGACGTGTGCAGAATGTAAGGAGCACTCAGTTGGGAATGGAGAAGTTCCAGCCCAGTTTACTGAAGAACATTCCTACAGCTATGGGGGAGGTGGATTTACTGAAGATGCTTCAAACTCTTCCGGGTATCAAAACTGTGGGGGAGGCATCCAGTGGCTATAACGTGCGCGGAAGTGCTGCCGACCAGAATCTGTTGTTGTTGAATAATGGAACTATTTATAATCCGAACCACTTATTCGGTTTTTTCACCGCCTTTAATTCGGACATGATAAAGGATGCGGAACTTTATAAAAGCAGTATTCCCAGTCAGTATGGAGGGCGTATTGCATCCGTGCTGAATATAACAAGTAAGGAGGCGAGTAAGGAGAAGTTTACGGGTTCGGCGGGCATCGGACTTGTCACCAGTAAACTGAATCTTGAAATACCGATCATTAAAGAGAAGACTTCACTTCTTTTGAGCGGACGTACCACATACTCAGACTGGATCATGAAGATGTTGCCCGAAAAGAGTGGCTACCGTGATGGTAAAGCCGGATTTTACGATTTGGGAGGCGTATTCTCGCATACATTGAATGAGCGTAATAAACTAAATATATACGGCTATTACAGCCATGACCGTTTCGCTTTTAACGATAACCAGAAGTACGCTTACAACAATATGAACTTCTCTGCAAACTGGAGAAGCATATTCTCTGAGAAGCTGACGGCAAATTTCTCTTTCGGTTATGATCATTATGATTACCGGAATGATGAATCGGTAGAAGAGGCGGCAGCTGCCCGCTTGTCATTCGCTATCAACCAATGGTTTGGAAAGGCTGATTTTAGTTACAAGCTGGATAATAACCATACCTTGAACTTTGGGCTCATGAGTCAGTTCTATAATATCAACTCAGGAACTTATGAACCACTGTATGAAAGTTCGCTGGTGAAATGGGACCAGCTTCAAAAGGATAAAGCGCTGGAAAGTGCCATTTACATTGGAGACCAATGGGAGATAACCCCTAAACTATCCGTAAATGCGGGTATACGCTATTCCATGTTCAACCTTTTGGGCCCGCGCACGTACTATACTTATCAGGATGGTATGCTTCCTTCTTCCACCACCGTTGTTGACTCTGTATCAGTGGGTGGCGGAAAAGTGGTTAAGACCTATCAGGGCCGGAGTTCAGATTGTCTGCCCGCTATGCTTTCAATGATGACTTCTCCGTAAAGGCAGGCTTCAACACCATGCGGCAGTATATTCATAAGGTATCGAATACTACCATTATGTCGCCTACGGATACCTGGAAACTGAGTGATACGAATATTAAACCCCAGAATGGCTGGCAGCTGGCAGCAGGGGCATATTATAATACACCCGGCCAGGTACTGGAGTTGTCGGTGGAAGGGTACTATAAGAAACTGAACGATTATCTGGATTATCGCAGTTCGGCCAGGCTGATCATGAATCATCATCTGGAAACGGACGTGATTAATACGGAAGGATATGCCTATGGCGTTGAATTCCAGGTAAAGAAGCCGTCCGGCAAGCTGAACGGATGGGCCAGTTATACGTATTCGCGTACTTTCCTGCGCCAGAATGACCCGCGCATAGCCCGCCCGGTCAATGGTGGAGACTGGTATCCGACGGAGTATGACAAACCGCATGATTTCAAGTTGGTGGGAAACTATAAGTTTACCCGTCGTTACAGTGTGTCTTTCAATATGGATTATAGTACGGGTCGCCCTACTACCATTCCTGCCGGACAATATTACGACCAGGGATTGCAATCCATGCAGGTGTACTACACGGACCGTAACAGTTACCGGGTTCCCGATTACTTCCGTCTTGATCTTGCTTTCAATATAGAGCCGAGTCATCATCTGACTCTGCTGACGCATAGTTCTATTTCCTTCGGTGTCTATAACCTGACCGGAAGGAAGAATGTTTATTCCATTTATTATGTATCTGAGAATGGTAGTGTGCAGGGATATAAGATGTCCATTTTCGGCGCTCCTATTCCTTTTATTACTTATAACATAAAATTCTAAAGGGATATGAAGAAAAGAACGAATATAATAATCCTGATAAGTTTGCTCGGTTTTACTTTGAGCAACTGTATAGATGAGTTCGATGCTAAGATTCCGGACGGCGGTGTAGGCTTGCTGGTGGTTGAGGGTAATATCATATCAGACAGTACTGTCGTGTTTTCATTGAGCCGTACTTTTTCCTTAAATGAAGATGACTTGCCTTCGGGATATAATAAGGTTACAGCCGATGTCAGTGTTGTGGGAGAAGACGGTTCGCGCATAGCGGGAACTTCCATTGGTGACGGACGGTATCAGGTACGGATAGGAACGTTGAATAAGCAAGTGCGTTACGGACTGGAAATTGTATATGAAGGGGATACGTATAATTCTGAACTACAGTATCCGATAGAAACGGCTGCAATCGAAGAGGTCACTTTTGAGCAGCCGGAAGATTACGGGGATATACACATTCGCCTCTCTACGCGCAATGCAGGGGCCACAGGACCGGCATATTATATCTGGACTTATGAGGAAGACTGGGAAGTAAGGGCAGCATTTTATTCTAAATGGATATATGATCCTGTGACAGATGAAGTGCATACTTATGAAAAAGCGCCTTATGCGCAAGGATGGATTCATGCGGAGTCCACTAAAACGCTTGTTGGCTCTACAGAATCGAATGCCGAAAATCTATTGAAGAATAAAAAAATGTATTCTTTTGCCTCCGACAATCTCCGCGCTTCGTATTATTACAGTACGTTGATGAAGCAGAGAGCCTTGTCAAAAGGAGAGTTCGAGTATTATGAGAACAAGGTGAAATTGAGCGAAGAGATGGGCGGTTTGTTCACTCCCCAACCCTCGGAACTGCCTACTAATATCACTTGCAGCAATTCGGATAAACAAGCCATTGGTTATGTGGGAGTCAATATGAATGTAAGCGAGTACCGCCTTTATATTTCTACCAATGACATACAATATGATAATCCGTATGAGTGTAGTCTTTTACCGGATGGAGAAACGGAAAACAAAAGTAATTATGATTTATATATAGCGGGATATCGCATTGCCTTTTCTGAAATGACAGGGTATCAGTGGGCTAAAAAGGAATGTACTGATGTGCGTAGTTTGGGGGCGACTCTCAATAAACCTTCTTTCTGGCCGTTACCGGACAGGGGATATTAATATCGGAGTATTATGAAAAGAATTATATCGATCATTATTGGTTTGATTTCAGTGCTGGGCTTGCAGGCGCAGGTCACTGAATGTATGCGAATATATACGGATAAAGATAATTATCTGGCAGGAGAAGATTTGTGGATAAAAGTCTGTGTGACGGATTCGGCAGAAGCTCCGTTCAGTAAAGTGGCTTATGTGGAGATCAGCGATATGCGCCAGGTGTATGCACAAGGCAAGATTGCCTTGAAGAATGGAACCGGATGGGGGCGTATCAAATTCCCGCAAACTATGCATTCGGGTGCCTATCAGCTTACGGCTTATACCCGTTATATGAGAAATCAGTCAGCAGACCGCTTCCCGAAGAAATATATTGCTGTTCTGAACGCCAGTCAGGCCACGGACGGAGATGATGTGGAATTATTAAAAGATTCGGTTTCTTTGACTTCGGGTAATCCGGTACTTTCGCCGTTACGTTTGTCAACCGATAAAGCCGTGTATGGAAATCGCAGTAAGGTGACTTTGAAGTTACCGGAACTGCCGGGTGATCTGAAGGATTTTTCTTTGTCTGTGGTGAGAAGGGATTGTGCGTTACAGGCTTTTCCGTCTGCCGTTGAAGTGCAAAAAAACAATAAGGCTGCCGGAGAACGCTTTATTGCCGAGTGCGAAGGACATATTGTGACCGGAAGATTAATCGGAGCATCGGCCGATTCGGTGAATGCCCGGCTATCGTGTGTTGGAAAGGATATCCGTATCTTTGACGGGCAACTACAGTCCGATGGCACTTACGCCTTCTATACCTCGGAAATCATGAATACCCAAGATATAGTGTTGACGGCTTTGCCGGGAAAAGGACGTACGGGTCGGTTGGAAGTAATATCTCCTTTTGCAGAAGTGCTGCCCGCGAAACTTCCCAAGCTTCGATTGGCATATGATGAGGAAGCATTGATAGAACGTAGTATCGGAGCACAATTACACCACATCTTACCGGTAGATTCCACTCACGGACAGGCTGTATTGGAACAGTTGCACGATTTCACGCCTTCACTCAGTTATAATCTGGATGAATATGTTCGTTTCAATACGGTCCGTGAAGCTTTTGTAGAATTTGTAATGGGAGTACGCGTAAGCAAGGCGGATGGCGCAACGATTATCAGAATATTGCAGGATGATGTAAAGCGGTTCAGTAGCTTAAAAGCGTTGGTACTGATAGACGGAGTTCCTATTGAAGATCATGATGCAGTATTGGACTATAATGCGCGTTTATTGCATTATATTCATCAGTATAGCGGCAGATATACGTTTGGCGGTAAACTGTACGATGGAATCATTTCGATGATAACACATCGTGGAACCCTTCCCGGACTACGCCTGGATGAGAATTCCCAATTGTTTGCTTATGAATTCCCGCAGAACCGTCCTGATTTTACAGCTCCGG
>ENA-OPBE01000507-OPBE01000507.1-human-gut-metagenome-genome-assembly--contig:-NODE-507-length-38783-cov-3.635767_pt1 | contig 38783 bp, 30 predicted proteins | sample MGYA00241066_ERZ501448 | MGnify/ENA primary metagenome ERZ501448 (study PRJEB25962, sample SAMEA2042585) | human gut metagenome | biome: human gut; feature: human-associated habitat; material: faeces...
GGCTTTCCTCTATCCTTTCCTGTCTGTATATCTGATTTGATATTACTCAGCGTCTGTCTCTTCTGCAGCTTCTTCCGGCTGTTCTAAAGCTTTCATGCTCAGGCTGATCTTCTTCTCAGCTTCATTCAGATCAACGATCTTAGCTGTGATTTCCTGTCCAACTGAAAGTACATCAGACGGTTTATCAACATGTGCTCTTGAAATCTGAGAAACATGAAGTAATGCATCTACTCCTGGAGCCAGTTCAACAAATGCTCCGAAGTCTGTCATTCTTGCAACCTTACCTGTAATTACTGTTCCGACTGCATAATCCTCTGCTGCATTAGCCCATGGATTTGTCTCTGGGAATTTCAGGCTGAGTGCGATCTTTGTATCGTGGATATCTTTGATCATCACTTCTACTTTATCTCCAACCTGGAAGACCTTCTTAGGATTCTCAACACGTCCCCAAGACATCTCAGAGATATGAAGAAGTCCGTCTACTCCGCCGAGATCGATAAATGCGCCGAAATCAGTTACGTTCTTAACAACACCTTCTACGATATCGCCTTCTTTGATCTTCTCAAAGAGTTCCTTCTGCAGTTCAGCCTTCTTGGCTACGATCAGCTGTTTGCGGTCGCCAATATATCTTCTTCTCTTGGGATTGTACTCGCTGATCACGAATTCAATCTCCTGTCCTGCATACTTGGTCAGATCCTTCTCATAAGTATCGGATACCAGGCTTGCGGGGATGAAGATTCTTACTTCGTCCACGATCACACTTAAGCCACCGTCCAGTACCTGGGATACGGTTGCCTTAAGTACCTCGTGATTGTTAAATGCTTCTTCAATTCTCTTGTTGCCTCTGTCTGCAGCAAGACGCTTGTAGGTAAGGAGAACCTGACCCTCACCGTCATTTACTTTCAGGACCTTAACTTCCATGGTGTCACCAACCTTGGCAACCGTGGTAAGATCCACGCTGGAGTCGTTGGTGTATTCGTTCTTGGTAAGAATACCGTCAGATTTGTATCCGATGTTCAGAATGATCTCTTCCGGTTTCACATCGATGACTGTACCTTCGACTACCTCTCCTGCATGTATTGTCTTTAATGATTCTTCCAACATTTGTTCAAAAGTTAATTCTGACATAATTTTGAACCTCCTCAATTAATTTATTTGGGGTGGAAGCCCCCGCGGTAATACCCACTAGTCGAACAGCTTTAGGTAGATCTAAATGCAAGTCATCCAGTGTCTGTATAAAATAGGTGTGCACACATTCCCTTTGGCAGATTTCGTAAAGCTTTCTGCTATTAGAACTGTGCTTCCCTCCTATTACAATCATAACGTCAGCTTCCGCTGCAATGGCCTTTGCCGATCGCTGTCGCTCTTCTGTAGCATTACAGATAGTGTTCACAACACTATCATTGTAACCTTTTTTTTCAAAAATTTCAACTATATATTGAAATTTATTGTAGTTATATGTCGTCTGAGACACAATACAGAGCTTTTCACCTTCTGTTTTCACAAAATTTTCTGCCTGTTCGGGAGTTTCCAGAACGGTTACCGGACCCTGACACCAGCCGACGATACCCTCTACTTCCGGATGTTTCGGGTCCCCCACGACGATCACATGGTACCCTTCTGTGCTTTTTTGTTCCACGATACGATGGATCTTTTTCACAAAGGGGCAGGTGGCATCAATGCACTCCAGACCATTCGCTTCCATGATATCATAGATTTCTTTTGCCACTCCATGGGCACGAATGATCACAGTGGGAATGGTCTCCCCGGCTTTCAGGTTTTTTAGTTCTTCTTTGCTTTCCAGAACTCTTACTCCTTTTTCCGCCAGTTCCCGGACCACTTCCTCGTTATGCACGATAGGACCATAGGTATAGATAGTCTTCCCGTTTTTTAATTGTTCATACACAGTATCTACGGCGCGCTTTACGCCGAAGCAAAAGCCCGCGCAGTCTGCCAGTCTTACTTCCATATCAGATCTCCTGTTTAACCGATCAGTTCCACGATCCGGTCGATGACCTGCTCGATCGTCATATCGGAGGTATCCACCAGTACCGCATCCTCAGCCTGTTTTAACGGAGAGGTCTCTCTGTGCATATCTCTATAGTCTCTGTCTTCGATATCCTGACGGATCTTCTCCAGATCACAGGTCTCTCCCTTTGCGGTCAGTTCATCATATCTTCTCCTGGCTCTCACCATACTGCTGGCGGTCAGATAGATCTTCACCTGAGCATTTGGAAGAACCACTGTACCGATGTCACGGCCGTCCATGATCACGTCGCTCTTAGCTGCAAGTGCCTGCTGAAGTTCTACCAGTTTGGTGCGTACTGCAGGTTGTGCACTGGTATTGGATGCCATATTGCCGACTTCTTCGGTACGCAGATAAGCATTAACGTTCTCTCCGTTTAATAAAACGACCTGCTCACCGTCCACATACTGAATGGTGATATCCGCCTCCTTGCATTTATCGGCGATGACCGCTGCATCCGTGGGTTCTACGCCCTCTCTTAACATAAACAGTGCCATGGCGCGATACATTGCTCCGGTGTCCACATAGATAAATCCTTTTTTCTTTGCCACAGCTCTTGCAATGGTACTTTTTCCGGCACCTGCCGGGCCGTCGATTGCTACATTAAAACTCATAGTCTAGTCCTCTTTTCTTTATTTCTATTAGTTATAATTGATTTCTATTAATTATTATTTTTTCACAAATCTTCCGGTTTTCATTCGTAAAATCTCTCTCCGGACTTTTTTGTGCGCGAATTTATTGTATGCTGTCCCCCGCCAGATGTCCCGTAGACCAGGCGATCTGCAAATTAAAGCCCCCGGTCATGGCATCCAGATCCAATACTTCCCCTGCGAAATACAGATGCCGTACACGTTTGGATTCCATGGTGGAAGGATTGATATCCTTTACCGAGATTCCCCCCTGAGTGATGATTGCTTCCGCAAAAGATCTCGTCCCCGCCACCGTCATGGGTAGTTCCTTGATCAATGAGCCGAAAGCTTTTCTCTCTTCCCGGCTGATCTCGTTCACTTTCTTCTCCGGGGAAATGTCGGACAACTCTATCATAACAGGAATCAGCTTTGCAGGGAACAGGTGGTCCAGCGCATTTTTAAATTGTTTGTTCTTTGCTTCCTCAAAATCCCGAAGCAAACGTTTGTCCAGCTGTTCCGGGGTCAACGCCGGTTTCAGATCCAGGAAAAGTTTTACCTCATCGCCGCCTTTACGTTTCGAAAGATTTTTCGAATAAAAGCTGCTGGCTGACAGGATCAGGGGGCCGCTGACGCCAAAATGGGTAAACAGCATCTCGCCGAACCCTTCATACCAGGTCTTTTTCCCACACTGCATCCGGATCTCCACATTTTTTAAGGAAAGGCCCATCAGTTCCCTGCACCAGTTTTCCCGGATCTCCAAAGGCACCAATGCCGGTTTTCTCTCCGTCACCTTATGCCCTGTCTCTTCCGCGAAACGATACCCGTCCCCCGTGGATCCGGTGCTGGCATAGGAACAGCCTCCAGTACAGACAATGCAGTCATCCGCCGCGATTTTCTTATGGTCTGCACATTCCACGCCACAGAAAACAGGATTGCCATCCGTTTCCTTCGTTAGGATCTTTATCACCTCGGTATGCAGATGAACATCCACCTGATATTTGCGAAGTTCTCTCTGGAGGGCGGCGATCACGTCCGAAGAATGATCGGATACCGGAAATACCCGGTCTCCCCGCTCCGTTTTCAGCGGGCAGCCTGCCTGCTCCAGCAGATCGCATACCCGTGTATTATCAAAGCCGTAAAAAGCACTGTACAGAAACTTTTCATTGGTACAAATATTCTGAAATAAGACATCCATGTCCGCCGCGTTTGTCACATTGCAACGGCCTTTTCCAGTGATGAACAGTTTTTTCCCCAGCTTTTCGTTCTTTTCCAGAAGTATTACCTTATGCCCTTTTTGCGCTGCCGCAATGGCAGCCATCATGCCGGCAGCACCGCCACCGATCACAATCACCTTACTCATTTCTATCCTCTTTTGCCGATCTGTCCGTCCATCATTTTTCCTTGCGCCGCAGGGAATAGTCCAGCATCGGTTCATCATCTATAAAGTCGATCTCATCATTCAGATATACCTGATAATTATTCCAGGTCTCTTCCAGTGTCTCCAGATTTTTACGCACCTGCTCCGGACATTTCAGGCACAATGCCACTACCAGCGCATTGATCACGCTTAAAGGTGCCACCAGAGAATCCACCACCGACACCATGTCGCTTCTGGCCAGCAGATTGCAGGAAGAATACAGATTCATGGGGGAATGGATGCTGTCGGTAATGGCGATCACCTTGGCATTCCGGTCATTGGCAAACTCCATGGCCTTTAACGTCCGCATGGAGTATCTGGGAAAACTGATACCGATGAAGCAGTCCTTCGGGCCAATATGGATCATCTGTTCAAAAGTCTCACTGACACTGGTGGTATTCAGTAAAAAGACTTTGCCACGGATCATATTCAGGTAAAAATGCAGAAACGCTGCCAGCGGCTCATTGCTGCGAAGTCCCATGATATAAATGGTCTCTGCCTCCAGAATCGTGGCAACGGCGGATTCAAAGGCCGCCGGATCCAGATTGTCTATGGTATCCTGGATCTTTTCGATATCTGCGCTGAGTACGGAGGTCAGGATCTCCGACTGGGAGCTTCTGCCGTATTTGGCATCCATTTTCTGAATGCCGTTGAGCTTTCCCTGCACGCAGCTTTCCAGTGCCTTCTGGAATTTCGGATAACCGTCATAACCGATTCCCGCTGCAAAACGCACTACGGTAGATTCACTGATTCCCAATGTCTCACCCAGCTTTGCTGCGGTCATAAATACTGCCTGATCGTAATGTTCCGATATGTAATCCGCAATGGCTTTGTGGCCTTTGCTCATTTTTGCATAATGTTCGTTGATTCGGGTAAAAACATCATATTCTGCCACGGTTCTTAACCTCGCGTTGTCTCATTGTAAAAAGCGTAATAGGAATGCTCTAATAGCTGCATTGTCTGTAAGTCTGTCAGATCATAATCTCCGGTCAGAGACATGCAGGCAGCTCCGTGAATGAAAATCCACATTTTCATGAACAGATCACCGGGATCCGGGCAGCCCGCCACTCTGGCCAGGTTGATCTCGTAGACCACGTTTCCGGCATCACCATTCAAGATCTCATACATACTCTTTTTCTTATGTTTGCCATCCTGGTTATCCGATACAAACAGAAGCTCGAACAGGTGTCTCTCTTCTCTAGCAAAAGCTATGTAAGCCATGCCCAGATTGGCGAAAGGTGTCTTGCCGGTACGGGGATACAAGCTGTAATAATCCAGAAAATAAGCTGCAGCTCTCTCATAGACCGCATCCCACAGTTCTTCCATATTCTTATATACTCTGAAAATAGGCTGTGTAGAGCACCCTGCTTTCGCCGCTACCCTTCTGGCTGTCACATTGGCAAATCCCTCTTCCCTTGTCATGGCAAATGCCGTATCCAGGATTTTATCAATTGTGATCATCTCTTTACGAGCCATAATCCCTCTCATTCCGCTGTATTTACAGCAAACAATGTGTTCTTCTATAACACTTGTTATTTTAGTGGGTGAAGAGGTGGTTTGTCAATATGTAAATAAACTCATTCGCATATCGGGCTGACTGGGGGCTGACCAAGGGCATGTCTAAATAACGGCTTCTCCGCGCTTCGCGCTCTCGAAGCCGCAAACTCATTCGCATATCGGGCTAATGCCCTTTTATGCTCATGAGTTTTGTTTTTCTAATAAAAATACCGCACCGGTTGCTAGCAACCGTGCGGCATCTTTATTGAAAAATTATTTAGACAGGGTATGCACCGTTCTTGGTGTCAGCCTGGGTCATATCAACCTTTTCCTGCTGTGCCTGACGATACTTGAAGAAGTCGGTAGCAACCTGAGGGAACAGAGCGTAGCTCAGAACGTCCTCATCCTGCTGTTTCCATTCCTTCATTTCGCCTTCCAGCTTATCCATCTCATTGTCGAGCAGATCAGCGTAACGGCAGGTAATTCTCTCCTCACCGGGGATAACCTTGTCGATAACTTCCTGGCTCATGGGCTTAACGGTCTGACCGTACTCACCACGAAGAACTGCCTTGGTCTCCTTGGTAGCCATCTTGTAACGCTCACCAAGCAGTACATTGAAGACTGCCTGAGTACCAACGATCTGTGAAGAAGGGGTAACCAGAGGGGGCTCACCCAGATCCTTACGAACCTTGGGGATCTCCTTCAGCACATCGTAGTATCTGTCTTCTGCATTCTGCTCCTTCAGCTGGCTAACCATGTTGGAAAGCATACCGCCGGGTACCTGATACAGCAGAGTCTTGATATCAACACCCATAACCTTGGGATTCAGCAGGCCGTTAGCCAGGCACTCATCTCTGTAAGGTCTGAAGTAGTCAGCAATCTCAGCTAACAGGTTCTGATCCAGACCGGTATCGTAAGGGGTTCCCTTGAAGGTCTCAACCATAACCTCGGTAGCAGGCTGTGAAGTACCCATAGCAAAGGGGCTCATAGCGGTATCGATCACATCAACACCGGCCTCTACTGCCTTCAGGTAGGTCATGCTTGCAACACCGGAAGTATAGTGAGTATGCAACTGGATGGGAAGCTTGGTAACTTCCTTCATCGCCTTGATCAGTTCAGCAGCCTTGTAAGGTACTAACAGACCGGCCATATCCTTGATACAGATGGAATCTGCACCCATCTCTTCGATCTTCTTGGCCATGCTGGTCCAGTACTCCAGAGTGTAAGCATCACCCAGAGTGTAAGCCAGAGCAACCTGTGCTTCACCTCTGCCTTCCTGTGCCTTGAACTTGTTGGTAGCATTTACCGCTTCCTGTAAGTTGCGCAGGTCGTTCAGACAGTCGAAAATACGAATGATATCAATACCGTTGGAGATGGACTTCTGTACGAAGTAATCTACCACGTCATCTGCATAAGGTCTGTAACCCAGAATATTCTGTCCACGGAACAGCATCTGTAACTTGGTGTTTTTGAAGCCGTCACGCAGCTTTCTCAGTCTGTCCCAGGGATCTTCCTTCAGGAAACGAAGGGATGCATCAAAGGTAGCACCTCCCCAGCACTCTACGGAATGATAACCAACTTTATCCATCTTATCAACGATGGGAAGCATGAATTCGGTCGGCATTCTGGTAGCGATCAGAGACTGATGTGCATCACGTAAAACAGTTTCCGTAATCTTAATCGGTTTCTTTTCAATTTCTGACATTACGAATATCCTCCATAATAATATTTTCTATAATTAGACTTGACGCGATGCGTTATTCTAAGTCCTTCGGACTTATTTCATCGCGCTTTGCGCGAAATACATCTTGGGCATTCGCTTTAAAATACACCGAAGATAGCCATGAATGTACCGGCTGCTACGGCAGTACCGATAACGCCTGCTACGTTAGGACCCATAGCATGCATGAGCAGGAAGTTGGTAGGATCGGATTCTGCACCAACCTTCTGGGATACACGTGCTGCCATAGGAACTGCGGATACACCTGCGGAACCGATCAAAGGATTGATCTTACCACCGGAAAATACACACATCAGTTTACCAAACAGAACACCTGCGGCGGTACCGAACATGAATGCGATCAGACCCAGAGCTACGATCTTCAATGTATCTGCATTCAGGAATGCTTCTGCGCTGGTGGTAGCACCTACGGAAGTACCCAGCAGAATAACTACGATGTACATCAGAGCATTGGATGCTGTCTCAGTCAGCTGACGAACAACACCGGACTCACGGAACAGGTTACCAAGCATCAGCATACCTACCAGAGGAGCTGTAGTGGGAAGGATCAGACATACAACGATGGTAACAACGATGGGGAACAGGATCTTCTCCAGCTTGGATACGGGACGAAGCTGACCCATCTTGATCTTTCTCTCTTTCTCAGTAGTGAGAAGCTTCATAATAGGGGGCTGGATAATGGGAACCAGTGACATGTAGGAATATGCTGCCACTGCGATAGGTCCCAGGATTGCCGTCTGTCCCAGCTTACCAGCAAGGAAGATGGAGGTAGGGCCGTCAGCACCACCGATGATGGAGATTGCTGCAGCTGCCTTGTCGTTGAATCCCAGCCAGATTGCTCCGAAGTATGCTGCGAAGATACCAAACTGCGCAGCAGCTCCCAGAAGGAAGCTCTTGGGGTTCGCAATCAGAGGACCAAAGTCTGTCATGGCACCTACACCCATGAAGATCAGGGAAGGCAGGATTGCCAGTTCATCCAGCTTGTAGAAATAATACAGTAAGCCGCCGGCACCGTTTGCTGCATTTTCAGGGTGCAGCATGATATCGGGATAAATGTTTACCAACAGCATACCGAACGCTATCGGGAGTAAGAGCAAAGGCTCGAACTCATGACGGATAGCTAAATAAAGGAAAAAGCATGCAACCAGAATCATGACATAGTTTCCCCAGGTCAGGTTAAAAAACGCTGTCTGATGAATCAGGTTGTTAAGCGTACTAGCTATATATTCCATTTGATGACCTCCTGTTGTTTATAGAGCTGATGTAAAATGCCTAGTTCAGAGTTGCCAGAACTGCACCAGCCTCAACAGTATCACCAACTGCAACGTCAATGCTTGCTACAGTGCCGTCTTCGGGAGCTACTACAGGGATCTCCATCTTCATAGCTTCCAGAATGATGACAGCATCACCCTTCTTAACAGCCTGTCCAACACTTGCCTCTACCTTGAAGATTTTACCAGCTGCACCGGCCTCAACCTTGATGCTGCCTGCTGCGCCGCTTGCCTTGGGAGCTGCTGCGGGAGCCTTGGGTGCTGCCTTGGGAGCTGCGGGAGCCTTTGCTGCTACGGGTGCTCCGGTAGATGCGCCCTCTTCTACTACTACATCATATACGTTGCCATTTACGGTAATGGTATAATTTTTCATTTTAATATCCTCCTAACGTTTTTACGATTATCTTACTTTGCGGATAGAACGAACTACAAATCCGTCAGTGCTTACCGCACCTTCGCTTGCTGCGATCGCAGCTGCAATAACAGCGACCAGCTCAGTGTCATCTGCCTCGGGCTCTTCCTGTGCAGCGATCTGAGTTACAGCCTTATCAATACCTGCGTTCTTTGCTTCCTCCTTATCCCTCTTGCTGAATGCAGCCTGGATCTTCGGAATGAAGTTGAACAGGGAAATGATCAGTGAGATCATGATCAGCATTACGAATACAGTTCCCATACCGATCAGAGTGTTCAGTGCAGCTTTGGTCATCAGGCCACCCATGGACTCCACGGGGTTCAGCGCTGCAGACTCCATGCTCAGGAACATATCGTTGGTGAAGATCACTTCTGCCTGTGCATTCTGTTTGGCACCGGTCACATCTACATGTACAATGATCTGATCATCATCGATGGCAGCTTCTGCATCACCGACAGCGGTAATGCCGCCAATGGACTTTTTAGCGGAGTTGAAGGACTCGATAGCAGTTTTGTATGCATAACCATCAACGGTGATACCTACATTTTCCTGTACCATATATGCCACTTCATCAGCGGTATACTCAGAGAAGCTCTCCAGTGCAGCTTCGTCTTCAAAATTCTCCAGAGAAGGAATCACATACTGGGTAGCTATCTGGATTGCAGTGTCCATCTTGCGCTGCTCATAATCCGTATAGGTCTCCTCACTGCCGCACGCGGTCAAACCAAAGATGCAGGTAATCATACATACTAAGCTTAAAAATTTCTTCATTTTACAATCACCCTTTCTTATACAGTTCCGTGTTTCTTGGCAGGACGGTCTTCACTCTTGGTGAATAGCATCTCGAATGCGCCGATCACATATTTTCTGGTATCAGCAGCATTTACGATCTGGTCCACATATCCTCTCTTGGCTGCGCTGGTTACATTCAGAGTAAGTGCTTCGTACTCAGCAGCCTTTTCATTAATCACATCAGCGCCCTGGCCATCATACATGATCTTGGCAGCCAGCTTGCCGTCCATAGCACCAATCTGTGCATCCGGCCATGCCATGGTGATATCCGCACCGATTGCCTTGGAGTTCATTACCACATAAGCGGTTCCCAGAGCCTTGCCGATCACAACGTTCACCTTGGGAACGGTAGCGTTGGCAAATGCGTAGGTCAGCTTTGCAGCAGCCTTTGCGATAGCCTTCTCGGAAGCCAGAGTTGCTTCGTAACCCTTTACATTGGTCAGGGTCAGTACAGGAATGCCGAAAGCATCACAGAAGTTTACGAACTCAGCAGCCTTCTCACAGCCCTCTGCAGTCAGAACTGCATCCAGCTTCTCTGCTACCTTGCCTTCTTCGTCGCAGATCTCGGAACGGTTAGCTACCGCACCAACGGTAACGCCATCCAGACGTAAGAAACCGGTTACCATGTTCTTGGCATATCCGGCCTTCACCTCGAAGAAGTTGTTGTCATCTGCCAGAATGGACAGAGCAACGGATGTGTCGCCGACGCAGCCTGCGATCTCAGGATTTACACGGTTCAGATCATCAGTGCAATCCTCTAAGAAGCTTGCATCATCCTCGTTGTTGGCAGGCAGGAAGCTTACCAGCTCTCTTACCTTCTCCAGAATGGTTGCTTCGTCAGCTACCACGTCAACAATACCGCTCTCTTCTGCCTGGAATTTAGCGGAAGAAGAATCACACTTGGTGATCACATTACCGTCCAGAGCGTTAGGAGCATTTACGAACAGCTTGGCATTCTTCTCTTCCATGAAAGTGAAATCGGTCATGGTAGGGAACAGTCCTAAGCCACCGCCACAGGTTCCGAATACAGCAGTGATCTGAGGGATCACGCCGGAAGCCATGGTCTGCTTTAAATAGATCTCACCAAATGCAGCCAGTGCATCGGTTGCTTCCTGCAGTCTTAAACCTGCTGATTCGATCAGTCCGATCACAGGTGCTCCGGTCTTCATAGCCAGATCGTAGAGATTGGTGATCTTCTTTGCATGCATCTCGCCGATGGTTCCGTTCAGTACGGAAGCGTCCTGGCTATATACATATACAAGATTACCATTGATCACTCCGTAGCCGGTAATACAACCGTCAGAAGGAGTTTCATTGGGTTTCAGATTGAAATCCGTAGCTCTTGCGGTTACAAGTCCGCCGATTTCAACGAAACTGTTGTCATCGAGTAAAGCTGCTATTCTTTGACTCGCTTTTGAAGTAGTACTCATATGTTTTCAGCCCTCCGTTGATAATATAATAAAATATAATAGAAAACGTTTATTAATATAGAAGCACAAATGCCCCCATGATTAACAGTCTGTAGTATAACATAAAATCTGCAACTCGCAAAGAACGAATTGCAGATTTTTACATTTTTTATACATTGTACCTCATTTTGAACAATTTCCCCGTCATTTTTTCCATTCCATTTTTCTGCAATCCCTACGGGAATACTACCAGAAAACGTTTCAGGATCTGTCTGCCGCACCAGGAAAGATCCACGGCCTCCACTGTCCAAGCAGCATACAGCCGCTCCCTGCGCCAGATTTCGCCATCCACCAGATAACAGATTTCTCCCACCGTCGTTCCTTCCTTTACCGGTGCCTTCAGTTCTTTCTCTTTCCGGTAGAGAATCTCCACTTTCTCGTCTGCGCGCATAAGCAGGCCTTCCGCTCCTTCCGCCTCCGGATCCAGTTCCACCGCCAGCTGCACTTCTCCTGTCAATTCCTCATCCTGTGCCTCCGTCACCGGGATCGGCATAAGGTACTGTTCCCGTCCGGAAAATTCTTCCTCTCCGAACTTCCGGTAAACAAAATTTTCCAGTCCATATCCAAACAACTCTCTGCTGTCACTCCATTTATAGGTCTTATGATTCGGCCACCCACAGGCCAGAAGTGCCACAATCATACATTTCCCATCCCGTTCCAGTGCTCCCACATAGCAGTACCCCGCCTTGTTCGTAAATCCGGTCTTGCCGGTAAAAGCTCCGTCCATCATCTGCAAAAAGGCATTGTGGTTGTGGCACTGAAAGGAGCGTCCGTTTTCCGTGAAACAATACTCCTGTGTCCGGGTGATCTCCCGGAACAGATCTCTCTGGGAAGACTCTCTGATACAGTACCGTAAAATACAGGCCAGATCCTTTGCTGTGGTATGGTGCTCCTTTTCCAGAATACTCCCGTCAGGTAATGTCAATGTCTCTGTGGCATCCAACCCGTTGGGAGTGATAAACCAGGTATCCTCGCAGCCGATCTCCACCGCCTTTTCATTCATCGCCTGTGCAAATCTATGTAATGCTGCCTTACTCTCTTCTGTAGTATGCTCCGAAGCCTCTTTCGTCTCACCCAGAAGCTTTCCGCCGATATCTTCCGCCAGTGCCGCAGCAGCATCATTATGGCTTTCCAGCATCAGGGAAAACAGCAGTTCTCTTACCGTATAATGCTCCCCCTTTTTCACATAGAGCTTTACCTTGGGCATAGTGGCTGCATAGGCGGAAATACTGACCTCTTCCTCCACCTTTGCATTTTCCAGCACCAGAATGCAGGTCATGATCTTGGTGGTGCTGGCCATTGCCATGGGAGTCTCTTCATTTTTTCCATATAGTACCCGCCCGGAGTCGGCATCCAGAAGCACCGCCGCCTGTGCATACAGGTGTAAATCCTCCTGCAGCTGCCCGGCTTCCTTTTCCGCTGTTTCATTAAAAAGGTGCGTAGCCTGTTCCCGGATTCCCTCGCTGACATACCCCTGCCGACAGAATCCGCCTATACTTTCCAGACACAGAATTCCGGCGAAAAGGGCACAAAAAAAGCCTCGCATAATCATCACTCCCAAAAGAGTCCCTTATTACTATGATTATTATGAGGCTGATTCTTTGTCCTATTCTATTATATGTTTAATGTGAGCTGTACTTCCTGCTCCGCCTGCTGTTTGAATTCCTCCACCTGCACCGGGTTCAGTTCCGGCAGTTCCTCCAGGCTCTTCACACCAAAGCAGCGAAGGAACTGTTCCGTTGTGCCGAACAGCAGAGGTCTTCCGGGAGCATCCAGCCGCCCTAACTCCGTGATCAGATCGTATTCCAACAGCTTATTGATGGCATGATCGCAGCTGACCCCTCTGACTCTCTCGATCTCCAGTCTTGTTACCGGCTGCTTATAGGCAATGATGGACAGGGTCTCCAGAACCGTATCCGTCAATGTCATCTTTCGGGGAGTCTTGGCGATCTTGATCAGGTATTCATACATATCCGACTTGGTACACAGCTGTACCGAATTGTCAAACTGTGTCAGTCCGATGCCACGGTTCTCTTCCTCATACCTCGCCGCCATATCTTTTAAAATGGATTTTGTGGTCTTCACATCCTCTTCGATCACTTCCGCAAGTCTGCTGATCTCCACGGAATCCCCCATGGTAAAAAGGATGGCTTCTATTACTGCTTCTGCTTTACTGCGTTCCATGTTCCGACCTCACTGTATCTTAAACGTTAGATGTAATCATAATATCATCGAATATATTTTCCTGACTGATGTTAATCTTGCCGGTCTTCATCAGCTCCAGAATGATCAGGAAAGTAACGATGACCTCCATTTTGCTGTTCTGCTTCTCCAGAAGCTTTCGGAAACTGAAGGTCTTATGTTCTCTGGCATAAGCTTCCACATACAGCATCTTGATGTCCATATCCACCTCGTCCTTTTCGATATTGCCATACTGGCTGCGGACAGGGTCGATCTTGTCCTCCTGTTTCTTCACAATAGATTTGAATATTTCATGAAGCTTGTTCAAGTTCATATCGCCGATCAGCTCTTCGTAATCGATGGGCTGTCTGTAGGCTTCCACTTCCTTCGGAAGTCTCTGTTCTCTGTACATATTTCTGGCAGCATCCACCTGCCGGTCTCTGAGTTCGAAGGACATATATTTGTACATCTTGTATTCCAACAGCTTCTGTACCAGCTCCGCTCTGGGATCCTCTTCCTCGCCGTCCTCGTTCACTTCCTTGGGCAGCAGCATTTTGCACTTGATATCGATCAGTGTTGCCGCCATTACCAGGAATTCACTCATGACGTTCATATCTTCCCGTTGCATCTGCCTGATGTAATCCAGATACTGGGCCGTGATCTCCACAATAGGAATATCATAGATGTCTATTTTGTTTTTCTCGATCAAATGAAGCAACAGATCCAGAGGACCTTCAAATGCTTCCAGTTTTACAGATATTGCCATGTAATAAAACTCCTATTTCCCCTCATCACTCCCACCGGCCTCTTCTCCCCCCGGCAGCAGATCCACTTCCAGGACCTCTCCAGGATTGAACAGCCGGATCGGAATCGTATGCATTCCCAGTCCTCTGCTGAGCAGCATTCTGGTTTTCCCCAGTGTGAACTCTCCGCCATCATATTTTGGAAAAAGTCTCACATTGGGAGACACCACGCCTTTTCCCCAGATGGGGACTCTCACCATACCGCCGTGGACATGGCCGGCCAGCACCAGATCTGCTCCCCAGTCCGCGTATTTCGGAAAATAATCCGGATTGTGGGCGATCAGGATCGTATACTTTTCTGCGGAAGGTTGTCCCAACAGACTTTTCAGATACTCCGGATCCATGGGCTGGATCCCGAAGCGCTTGTAATACAGCTTGTCGATCTCCGATCCGTAAATGCAGATCCCGGATTCTTCCAGAACGGTATGTTCATTCACCAGCCTCCGGATTCCGATCTTCTGCAGGGCCTCCTCGTACCGCTCCGCCATATCTCCGTAGTTCTCCGGGTACAGTTTCAAACGGTGTTCATGATTGCCGTTGCCGTAGTAGATCGGATATTTCCCGGCAAGCTTCGTAAGCAGGTCCACCGCCGTCTCCAGACTTGCCTTCGGCTTTGCCGTCAGAATATCTCCGGCGATCAGGATCATGTCCGGCCTTATCTCATCAATGGCCTGCAGCAGGCGCTCATTTTCTTTTCCGTATCTCTTATTGTGCAGATCCGCCAGAACCACTGCCTTAACAGGCTTTTTGATTCTCTGATCCCGCAGGAAATAATGCCGTACCACAAAACGATTGCTGTCGTACAGCATTATCCATACAAGAACCACCAGGATCACTGCGATCACGGTAATCACCACATCCAAATTCTTTGCCCCCATGGTCTATTTCCAGTTAATTGCCAATATGTTCTATAGTATAACATATTTTTCGGGCTTACAAAAGATAAAATTCCATTATTTTAAAGAGGTAGTCCTTGTATACCGCTTTCGCCACATCATCTTCATACAGGATCGGAACGCTTCCGATCTCCACTCCGTTCAACAGATAGACCGCTCTGCCTGCCTCCGCCCCCTTTGCGACAGGCGCCTGTGCCTCCTCCGGTAACTCTATGGTTTTCTTCACTCCGTCCAGCGAATTGCCTTCCGTATCCAGATACCGGAATTCGCTCTGGTATCTGACAGGTACCGTATCTTCCACGCCACCTTCTATCCGAAGGTCCTCCAATGCATCCGTATTCTCATCCAGATACAGGTCACTGACATTGAAACCGTAACTTAACAGTGTCTGAGCATCCTTAAAACGTGCCTTGTAGTCCGGGGCTCCCATGACCACGGCAATCAGGTCAATACCATCCTTCGTGGCAGTGGCAGACAGGCAGAATTTAGCCTTGGAGGTGGATCCGGTCTTCAGTCCCGTGACCCACTGGTACTGTTTCAACAGCTTGTTGGTACTGTTCAGGGTAAATGTAGAGCTGCCCTGTCTGGTCTCATGGGTGATGTCTTCCATCCAGATACCGGTATATTCAAAGACCTTGGGATATTTCACCGTGAGCTCTCTGGACATAATGGCCACATCCATAGCTGTCGTATAGTGTCCGTCGGAATCCGTCAGTCCGCAACAATCCTCGAAATGTGTATCTACCATTCCCAGTTCTGCCGCCTTTTGATTCATCTGATCCACGAAAGCCTCTTCACTCCCCGCTATGTATTCTGCCACCGCCACACTGGCATCGTTGCCGGAAGCTACAGCAATACATTTGATCATGGTCTCCAAGGTCTGTACCTCATTCTCCGCCAGGAATACCTGGGAGCCTCCCATGGAACTGGCGTAAGCACTGACGGTCACCGGATCCTCCAGTTTTATCTTCCCCTGATCCAATGCCTCGAATGTCAATAGCAATGTCATGATTTTGGTAATACTGGCGGGACTTCTGCGCTCTCTGGCATTCTGTTCAAAGATCACTTTCCCGGTAGAGCTCTCCAGAAGCACGGCACTGGGAGCTTCGATTGCCGCCGGCTCCGCAGATACACTGATTCCGTCCCACCAGAATACCTGTATGCTGACCGTAAAAAGTAAGATCCATGTGAAAATCCTTTTCCTGTTTTTTTGCATAAAAAAGCCACACTCCCTTATCCTTTCTTCTAAAAGATATGGTCGTATGGCCTTGTATATACCTGTAATCCAACCGTCCGGAACACTACAGTCTGGTGATCAGTGCCTGACAGCGTTCCTTCAGGGCTTCACCCTTGCTACGCACATCGATGTGAAATACTTTGATCAGCTGGACCACATAATCCACAGCTACAATCGCCAGAATTACCTGAATCAAACGGATGCCCACCTGGATCTGTACTCTGTCAATAATGTGATACATGGCATCGTGAACGAACTGTACGATTCCTATTGCATAAAAGCCCCAGGCAACAGTACTTTCCAGGCAGATGATACCACGGTAATTGAAGGGCTTGTTATTATAATCCCACCAGAGCTCTCCGAGGAAACGGATCATACCGATTCCCACCAGATATTCAAAAGTGGTGGCCAGAATGGCTCCAAGAAAATACAGCTTTACCAGTTTCCCGCGCAGGGGACTTAAAATCAGATATCCCAGCACTCCGCCGAAACCGTAGATCGGGCAAAAGGGGCCTTTGCCAAAGCCACGGTTGGTCAGCTTGTGATTGCAGAAAGACATATAGGTAGATTCCAATGCCCAGCCAAGAATACTGTACAATACAAACGCTGCTAACAGATGATAGATATCTGTTCCCAGTATTTCATAATTCCACATTTTGTTTCCCTCATAAGTACAAAGTCCCCGGTGATTACGCCGAGGACTGTTGTCTTGCATTAGTTATATTTACGTTTTCTTGCTGCTTCAGACTTCTTCTTACGTTTTACGCTAGGCTTCTCGTAATGCTCTCTCTTACGAATCTCCTGCTGGATACCAGCCTTAGCGCAGCTTCTCTTGAAACGACGTAAAGCGCTATCTAAAGTCTCGTTCTCTTTTACGATTACGTTTGACATCTTACACCCGACCTCCCTTCAGTCCCTTCAAGTAACATGACTGACTGGGTTATTCTAATGCGCAGTTGTTCTACACACATTTGATATTATAGCATAAAAAATGTATTCGTCAACTACTTTTTTTAATTTTTGTTATATTATAGTCTCCGTAGCCCGCATGAAAATAAGGACAAGCAGACTCTAAGCAACCGTCGGTACTTAGCGAGGGTATTTTCCTCGCTTATGTACCGTTACGGTTAAGCGTCCGAAGCGAAAGCGGGTCTGCGGTTCTTATTCTCATGCGAGCTACCGGCTTTCACAGAGTCTTATTTAAAAAACTTATCATAAATTCCAAACAGGAAAATAAAGATCACGATCAGGGGCAGTCCGCAGGTCAGATAACCGCGCATCCAGTCGTGGACTTTTAAGCCTTTGCCGGTATTTACTTCTGCCTTATAGTTCTCCCATCCCCAGCCGTATCTGGTCACGCAGAACAACAGATATACCAGAGATCCTAACGGCAGGAACAGATTACTTACCAGGAAATCTTCAAAATCCAGCACTGCTCCGCCGAAGACAGCAAAACCATCCCAGCTCCATACATTATACCCCAGTACGCAGGGTACGGACAGTACAATGATCAGGAACAGGTTCACCAGGGAAGATTTCTTACGGCTGGCACCGGTCAGTTCCATACCACAGCAGATGATATTTTCAAATACCGCCAGTACTGTAGACAGAGCTGCGAACGCCATGAACAGGAAGAACAGGCTTCCCCACAGGCGGCCGTAAGGCATATTTGCGAAAATATTCGGCAAAGTAATAAAGATCAGGCTGGGCCCGGAAGTCTGATCCACCCCATAGGTAAAGCAGGCGGGGAATATAATCAGTCCTGCGGTAATTGCCACGAAAGTATCCAGTACCACAACTCTGACGGACTCACCCATCAGGGAATGATCCTTGCCGATGTAGCTTCCGAAGATCGCCATTGCACCAATGCCAAGACTTAAGGTAAAGAATGCCTGATTCATGGCACCTACCAGTGTAGATACCACACCAACCTCCTGCATACGTCCAAAATCAGGTACCAGATAGAACTTCAGACCTTCCTTTGCTCCCGCCATGAAGAAACTGTTGATGGCAAGTACTACCATGATGGCAAGCAGTGCGATCATCATGACTTTCGTCACACGCTCCAGACCGTTCTGCAGGCCACCGGCACATATGACGACACCGATGACTACCACCAGTACCATCCAGAACATCATGACCCCTGGATCTGCCAGCATCCGGGTAAACTGATCCGCTACCGCATCTGCGGAAAGACCGGAAAGTTTACCGGTAGCCGTCATATAAAAATAGTGTAACATCCAACCTGCTACGGTAGTATAGAACATCATTAACAGATAACAGCCTGCCAGCGTGAAATACCCGTGGATATGCCACTTCTGTCCCGGCTTCTCCAGTGCCTGGTAAGCCTTTACGGGACTTTTCTTACTTGCTCTTCCCACAGCGAACTCCATGGTCATAATCGGCAGACCAAGGATCACCAGGAAGATCAGATAAAACAATACAAATGCGCCACCGCCGCCCTGGCCGGCCATGTACGGGAACTTCCATACATTGCCGATACCAATGGCACAGCCGGCAGACAGCAGTATAAAGCCTAAACGGGATTTCAGATTCTCTCGTTCCATTATGCGAGCTGACCCTCCAGTACTTTGGACGCTTCCGCGATCGCTGCGGGAATGCCTGCGGGATTCTTACCGCCGGCCTGCGCCATGTTTGGACGTCCGCCGCCGCCACCGCCAACCAGTGCGGCAATTCCCTTGATCAGGTTGCCTGCATGGGCACCGGCCTTTACAGCACCGTCTGTTGCCATGGCGATCATATTGACCTTGCCATCCTGTGCAGAGAGCAGTACGACAACGCCTTCACCAAGCTTATCCTTGAGCTGGTCACCCAGGTCTCGCAAGCCATTCATATCCACACCGTCTACGCTGGTTGCCAGAAGCTTTGTTCCCTTGACTTCCACTGCCTGATCCATGACATTGCCCAGTGCGGACTGTGCCATCTTGGCTTTCAGGGATTCGTTCTCAGCATTCAGAGCCTTCAGTTCTGCCTGCATATGCTGGATCTTCTCGGTCAGGGCTGCCGGAGCTGCCTTTGCGGCTGCGGCTGCCTTATTGAAGTTCTCTTCCATAGCCTGATAGTATGCCATCACGTTGGCACCGGTCAGTGCTTCGATTCTTCTGATGCCGGCAGCGACACCGCTCTCGGACAGGATCTTGAAGTAACCGATCTCACCGGTATGCTTTACATGAGTACCACCACACAGTTCCTTGGAGAAGTCTCCCATGGATACCACGCGGACAGTATCGCCGTATTTTTCTCCGAACAGAGCCATAGCTCCGCTCTTCTTCGCATCCTCGATGCTCATGATATCGGTAACAACTGCAATATCCTCTGCGATCTTCTCGTTGACCAGAGCCTCTACTTTAGCGATTTCTTCTGCAGTCATAGCCTGTCCGTGGCTGAAGTCAAAACGGGTTCTTGCGCCGTCCTGGTAAGAACCCTGCTGTTCTACATGATCACCCAGTACGATCTGCAGTGCCTTCTGTAACAGATGGGTTGCGGAATGGTTCTTACATACGCTCTTTCTGTTGTCGGTATCCACTGCCAGCTCTGCCTTGTCTCCCACAGTAACTGTTCCGGATACGACCTTACCCATATGTCCGATGCGTCCGCCTGCGATCTTCACGGTCTCAGTCACTTCAAAAGTACCGTTTTCGGTGCTGATCACACCAAAGTCACCCTTCTGTCCGCCCATGGTAGCATAGAACGGAGTCACATCGGTGATCAGTGTACCGGTCTCACCTATCTTTAAGGTGTTTACCAGTTCAGTCTCGGTGGCCAGTGCTACTACCTTTCCTTCTGCGGTCAGTTTATCATAACCTACAAATTCACTGGTGACCTTCTCATCCAGTCCATCGAATACACCTGCTGCGGTGGTAATCTTCTGGGAGAAGTTCTGTCCTTCTCTTGCCTTCTGCTTCTGCTCTTCCATGGCAGCGGCAAAGCCTTCCTCATCTACGGTCAGATTCTCTTCCTGTGCCAGCTCTACAGTCAGCTCCAGAGGGAATCCGAAGGTATCATATAAGTAGAATGCGGACTTGCCGTCGATCTCCTTTTTACCTTCACTTCTCTTCTGCTCCAGAATCTTCTGCAACTCCTTCATGCCGTTCTCCAGAGTGCTCTCGAAACGTGCGATCTCCTTCTGCAGTTCGCTCAGAATGAACTCTCTGTTCTTTTTCATCAGAGGATAACTTTCTGCATAGATCTCATCAATGTACATGGCAGCAATGTGCAGCAGCTGCTCTGTAGTCATATTCAGAGTACGTCCGTGTCTTACCGCACGACGGATCAGACGACGGAGAATATAACCGGCACCGGTATTGGAAGGAAGCAGCTTTGCTTCGTCACCGATCAGCATTACACTGGTACGCAGATGGTCTGCCAGAATACGCATGGATCTGGTCAGCTTTTCATCCGCATTGTATTTCACACCGGAAGCCTCTTCAATGTAAGCGATCACCGGGGCAAACAGGTCTGTCTGGTATACATCTCTGGTACCGTTTAAAAAGGCCAGAATACGCTCCAGACCCCAACCGGTATCCACGTTCTTCTGCTTTAAGGGGGTCAGATGACCGTCATGATGCTTCTCATACTGCATAAATACATCATTACCCAGCTCCGTGTATTTACCGCAGTCACAGCCGGGTCCGCAGTTCGGTCCGCAGTCCGGTCTGTCTGCAATATAGAACATCTCACTGTCGGGACCGCAGGGGCCGTATTCCAGTCCCCACCAGTTGTCATCGGCAGGCAGATAATATACATTCTCCTTCTTGAAACCGGAAGCGATACGGTAGTGTGCGCCTTCCTCATCTCTGGGTGCATTCTCGTCACCGGCAAATACAGTAGCAGCCAGATGGTCGGCATCAAATCCGAATACCTGTGTCAGTAGTTCGAAACTCCACTGGCAACGCTCTTTCTTGAAATAATCTCCCAAGCTCCAGCTTCCCATCATCTCGAAGAAAGTCACATGGCTCTTGTCACCTACGGAATCGATATCGTTGGTACGAACGCAGCCCTGCACATTGCAGAGTCTGGTACCCAGAGGGTGCTTCTGTCCCAGCAGATAAGGCATCAGAGGCTGCATGCCCGCTACGTTGAACATAACACCGGTGGATCCGTCAGATACCAGGGATACTGCTCCCACATCCACATGGCCACGGTCTATATAAAATTGTTTCCAAGCTTTTCTCAGCTCATCAGAAGTGAATTGTCTCATTCTCTCGGTCTCCTTGTCTAAAAATTACACCTTTCGGAAAATAAACCTACATTTCTACATTATAATGTTATCGTTTCGCCGCGTCAAGGATAAAACATCACTCATCCTCGTCTTCCAGGATCTCGTTCAATGCCTCTCTGGCCTCCTCGATCTCCTCTTTTATGCCCTTTTTCAATGCAGCCTCGAAAACAGTGATATAACGATCCAGTTCTTTTCTCCGGTCTCCCAGTGCTTCCTCATACATCCGCTCCGCTCTGAGAAGCACCAGACGGTTCTCCTCCAGGTCTCTGGGCTGGATCTTCAGGTAGGACAATTCTTCCATTCGCTTCTGGATCTCATCATCCGTCATCTGGTTGTCCTGTCCCTTGATGATCATTTTCTGGGTCAGTCCGGTGGATACCACCTTGACTTCCACTTCCAGCAGGGAATTGATGTCATAGGTGTAAGTCACATCCACGGCTTCACTGCCTCTGGGCCCCTTGGGAACATCAATGTTCAGTTCTCCCAGAAACAGATTATTTCTGGCGAAACGGCTCTCTCCCTGCAGTACCCGGACGCGCACCTTGTCCTGATTGTCTCTGACAGTGTACAACCGCTCCGTATGACTGGCGGGGATCACGGTGTTGCGCTCAATGATGGGACAGAAACGGCCGTCTTCAAATTTGCCTTCCTCGTATTCCACCACGACTTCCGTTCCCAATGTAAAGGAGCATACATCCGTCAGAATGACTTCCTTTACCTCCGCCCGGCGTTCCTTCATGGCCGCCTGGATCGCCGCGCCCAGTGCCACGGCTTCGTCCGGGTTCAGTCTTGTATCCGGGAATTTGCGGAACAGCCTGATCAGGAAATCCCTGACCACCGACAGTCTGGTGGCTCCGCCGATCAGCAATACCTCATCGATGTCCGACAGCTTCAGTCCTGCATCCGCCAGACTCTTCTTCACCGGTTCCCTGATCTTCATTAGCAGTTCTTCGCACTCTTCCTCATATTCTTTTAAGGTGATCTCTGCCGTTTTGTTCTCTTCACCCAGCATAAGTTCCATGGTCACCGCAGTCTGATCACTGATTCCCCGCTTGGCTTCTTCTGCCTTTTTATAGAGACGCACCTGTTCTTTCTCCGACAGATCCTTATAATGCAGTCCTGTCTTTTGCAGAAAAAGTTTCGACATCACTTCCGTGAAATCTTCACCGCCAAGATAATTGTCTCCGGCTACCGCCCGCACCTCCAGAATATTGTGATACAGCTCCAGAATGGAGACATCAAAAGTTCCGCCGCCCAGGTCAAATACCAGAAATCTGGTGTCTTTTTCTTTTTCGTACAGGCCGTAGGCCACCGCCGCTGCGGTAGGCTCCGAGATCATACGCTCCACCTTCAGCCCGGCCAGTTCTCCGGCCCGCTTGGTGGCTTTTCTTCTCTTGTCGTCAAAATAGGCCGGTACACTGATCACGGCCTCTGTGACTTCTTCCCCCAGATAGGCTTCCGCATCTTCTTTCAGATAACGCAGGATCATGCTGGACAATTCTTCTGGGCGGAACTTTTTGCCGGACAGGTCATAAGTGCGATCCGTTCCCATGCTGCGCTTAAATGCCTGCGCCACACTGTCGGGATAGAGGTTTCTGCGTTCCTGTGCCGTCTCCCCCACATAGACATTGCCGTTCTCATCCACGCTGACCACAGAGGGGGTCAGATGTTTTCCCAGACGGTTGGGGATGATCACAGGTCCTTCCTCCGTAAATGCTGCCACCAGACTGTTGGTGGTTCCCAAATCGATTCCGACTATCATATGTTTTCTTCTCTCTTCATTTTAATTTTTTACTTCTTCCCGAACAGCCTCTGCCAGAATCCCCGTTTCTCCGGCTGCGGCTTTTCCTTGTGAAAAGCGGCTACGGCAGGATCCGTATCCTTCGTCACCTGTTCCGAATGATACCGGTGCCAGATGGCCTGCAATCCCATTCCGGGATGTTCCTGCATCTGCTCTTTCAGCCGCTCCAGTGCTTCTTTCTCCCGGCCCTTTTTCAGCATCTGCAGTATCCGTACCATCTCCAGTTCCTCGCAGACGGGATGTACACAGCCATGGCAGAAGGAACAGTCTTTGTCCAGTTGCAGGAGCGTATCCTGTTCCTCATCGGTGGCCGTATAATATCCCGCCAGATATTCGTGTACGATCCGAAGCTTCGGATATTTCAGATACACATCCTTGCCGCTTTTATCCTCTCTTTCCATGCAGGCTTTCAGCGCCTGTGCATAGTCAGCACCTTTCTTCTTATCTCCGTACAGGATGCATGCCAGAATCAGGTCCGCAATGTCATCCTTTTTGCTGAGATCCTCCTTATTGAAGATCAGTGCCTTATCCATATTCTTGATGGCCACTTTTCCGGAACCACAGATCAGCCCATACCATCCCAGATGGAAAAAGTAATCTTCGAAATACTCCTGGGTATTCCCGGTATTTTTCCCAAGCAGTTCGATCTTCTCCGGCCACGATGTCAGAATATTTCCGGCGATCGTCTTTTCCCCGCACCAGACACACAGATCCAGCTTTTCTCCTGCCGCATCCAGTACATTGACGAACGCCTTCTCCAGAACTTTTAATCCCTCCGTAGTCTTGTCATTGCAGGCCAGACATCTGGCGAAATCCCTCATACGGTTCCGGTCCCGGTCTCCGGCACTTCCCGTCATCTCACGGTATCTCCGGTAAAACTGTTCCGCCATTTCCGTATTACCCAGCAAAAAATAAATTTCTGCCTGTTCCGCAATCAGTTCCGGCCAGGCATGATTCTGTGTTCCGCTCTTTTCATAGAAAAATACACATTTTCTCAGGCAGATCATGGCTTCATCGTATTTGCCGCGGCATCTGTGGATCCGTGCCAGTCCCTTCCAGGCAAAAGGATTGGCCGGGTTCGTGGAAAGCGCCTTTTCATAATCCGCTTTTGCCGCCTCCAGACAGCCTGCCGCATTATGAAAATCTCCCCGCTCCACCAGTAAAAATTCACAAGGGTAGGCATACAGATATTCCGTAATGATCGGAAGTCCTCTCCGGTAAAATATGGTCTTGCCCGCTTCCAGTTTGCTCAGATATTCCTTCCGGAATTTATCTATGGCGTCGTTCATCTGTTCCTGTGGAAGCCCCGTATTGGTCAGCTGCCATTCATAGGCATCCAGGATCACACTTTTGACATTATTATCCTTCGCCTGTTGTAACAATTCCTTCAGTTCCTCCGGATGTGTCAGATCCATGTACACCTTTGCCATCATTTCATAGGCCTTGACATAGGTTGGAAAAAAATTTAGACAGGCTCTGCCGTTCTGGATCACCCCTGCTGCATTCCACTGCCTCTTCGCCGCTTCCAGTTCGTTGGCATATGCAGCGTAAACCTGATAATCCCCGATCAGTTTCTGGGATATCTCCGCACAGCGTTCATACTCTTCCATCTCCACATAGATCTGTGCCTTTTCGATCAGCATACCGATATCCTTCGGTGTTCCGGTCTCGGCTTTTTCCGCTTCCGCAATGGCTTCGGCGAATTTTTCCGGCTGTACATAGCCATAAGCCCGATAGCACTGCATCCGGATCATATGTGACTGTCGGATCCGGTCTCTGTCTTTTTCCTCCTCTTCGGCATCCGTATCCCGGAGGATCTTTTTCTCCAGGCTTTCTTCCCATTGGGCTGCCGTGGAAATTGCCTTCTCATATTCTGCCGCTTCTGCCAGCAGTTTTGTCATAAGTCCCAGATATTCCTCACGCCTGTCCGCAGAAACTTTTGCTTCCAGCTCCCTGACCGTGCGGATTCCCAGATCGGTCCTGCCATCCTGCAGATAACACCAGCCCAGATCCAGTCCCAGACCGGGATCATGGTTCTGCGCATATTCCCGTTTCATTTCCCGTTCCAGTTCGGTGTTGATCTTCTGCAGTGTCTCCAGAAATGTGTCGTCTCCGCCTACGGAAAGAATCTCTTCCGCACATTTTTTTGCCTCTTTATAGTTCCCCTGCTCATAATACCAGTCCGTCAGACGCAGGTTCGCCATATAGTGTTTCGGCAGCTTCTCCCGAAGACTCTCATAAATAGCAGACGCTTCTACGCGCCCTTCATTTCTCCACAGTATTTCCGCCGTATTGTAAGCGATCAGATCATCCTCCGGATATTTTGCAGACAGTTTCTTTAACAAAGTAATGGCTTCTGCGGTCTGTCCCTTTCCTTCATAGAGGGACGCACGGCAGATCTCCATAACAGGGTGGGTAATCCCCAGAGCATCCCCACATCCGATCATCTGCTCCGCTTCCTGTAATTTTTTCTCCTGCAGCGCCTGATAAGCTCTGTCATAATATTGCAGAAACTGATCGTAATCCGCATCTTCCGCACCACGGAACTCGGAAAAATCCACTTCTTCCCCGGATTCGCACTTATGTACCATATAGCTTACAAACTGTGCCGGAAAACGCTCTCTGAAGGCCCCCGCATTCTGTACAATGTGGATTTTCTCATCCAGAAGCTTCCAGATTGCGGTCGGCAGCTTATAATGTTCCATCAGAAAACGAAGCAGATAAGTGGTGCAGTTTTCCTCTTCCTCCAGAGAAAGAAAGTCATCCGCCTCAAAAAGCGCTTTCCATTTTTCCACATCACAGCGGTCCGTAATATTCTCATAGACCTTCCGAACACCACGTACCCACTGTCCAGCCGGAGTATCGTCCTCCAGCGTCGGTTCCGCCTCCTCGTTCTCTTCTGCATCCGGCGTTCCGGCATAGCGGCAGGCCTCCTCATAAGCCATCCGCAGTCGCTTGAAGCCTTCCGGATCATCCTCCGGATTCGTTACCGTCAGCTTGTCACGATAGGCATTCTTCAGTGCCCTTTCGTCTTTTGTCTGTTCGATTCCCAGAATCTGAAACACTTCGATCGGTTCCACGCTGTCCCCTCCACTGTAAGTATCAAAGTTTTCGTACCAATAGAAAAAGATATTGAAAAGGAGCAGAAAAATCTTTCTGCTCCTGAATAGTGATCTTAGAATGTAAACTTATCTGCAAAGTAAGCATCCAGATCTTTGATAGCAACACGCTCCTGCTCCATGGAATCACGGAAACGTACGGTAACGCAGCCATCTGTCTCGGAATCAAAATCGTAAGTTACGCAGAAAGGAGTTCCGATCTCGTCCTGACGACGATATCTCTTACCAATGTTTCCTCTGTCATCAAATTCACAGTTGTATTTCTTGGAAAGCTCTGCGTAGATCTTCTCCGCACCCTCGTTCAGTTTCTTGGACAGAGGCAGCACACCGATCTTTACCGGTGCCAGTGCGGGATGGAAATGAAGCACAGTACGAACATCGCCGCCCTCTAACTCTTCCTCGTCGTAAGCTGCACACAGGAATGCCAGAACCACTCTGTCTGCACCAAGAGAAGGCTCAATAACGTAAGGGATGTATTTTTCCTTCTTCTCATCATCGAAGTAAGTCATATCCTCGCCGGAGGTATTGGCATGCTGGGTCAGATCATAATCGGTTCTGTCCGCAATACCCCACAGTTCGCCCCATCCGAAGGGGAACAGGAACTCAATATCGGTGGTTCCCTTACTGTAGAAGCACAGTTCCTCAGGAGAGTGATCACGAAGTCTCATCTCGTCTTCCTTGATGCCAAGAGACAGCAGCCAGTCACGGCAGAAGCCTCTCCAGTACTGGAACCACTCCATATCGGTGCCGGGCTCGCAGAAGAACTCCAGCTCCATCTGTTCAAACTCTCTGGTACGGAAAGTGAAATTGCCGGGTGTGATCTCGTTACGGAAGGATTTACCGATCTGTCCGATACCGAAGGGAATCTTCTTGCGGGAAGTTCTCTGTACATTTTTGAAGTTAACAAAAATACCCTGTGCGGTCTCGGGTCTTAAATAAACCGTGTTCTTGGCATCCTCGGTAACCCCCTGAAAGGTCTTGAACATCAGGTTGAACTGACGGATGTCGGTGAAGTTGTGCTTGCCGCAGGTAGGACAGGGAACATTGTGCTCCTCGATGAAATTCTTCATTTCTTCCTGGCTCCATGCGTCCACACTGCCTTCAATGGCAATGCCGTTCTCCTCACAGAAATCCTCGATCAGTTTGTCTGCACGGAAACGCTCATGACACTCCTTACAGTCCATCAGAGGATCGGAGAAACCACCCAGATGTCCACTGGCCACCCAGGTCTGGGGATTCATCAGGATCGCACAGTCCACACCTACATTGTAAGGGCTCTCCTGCACGAACTTCTGCCACCATGCCTTTTTCACATTATTCTTCAGTTCTACACCAAGGTTACCGTAATCCCAGGTATTTGCCAGTCCTCCGTAGATCTCGGAACCGGGATATACAAAACCTCTTGCTTTTGCCAGGGCTACGATTTTCTCCATTGTCTTTTCCATGTCAGTACCAAACCTTTCTTGCTCTATATTTGTATTACTGTAAAGCCTATTTTTTCATCAGTATCGTAACGACACCATCGGATTGGGAGGCATCCACATACCCATCCTCTCCCATGACCACACCCTCGCTGATATATAGCACCGGATAAGGACAGTATATATATGCGCTTGCATTTGTAATGATCAGATGATTCTTTTCCAACGCCTTGTCCAGCTTCTCAGAATCCGCCGGAGTGCCGTCCGCTGCGTTTACAAGTTCCCGATTCACCGTGAGCCCCTGTGCCAGCGCTTCCACTCTGGTCCCGTAGAACAGGTCCTGTTCGTTGTACTCGGCATAACTGTCCGTATCGGCGAACTCCTGTACCACCTGCACCATGACTCCGTCTCCCAAAACCTGCACCGTTTTCACATTCATGGGATTCTCTGTAGCCTCTGTATGTGTGGCATTGAATTCCTCAGCCTCTTCCTCCACCATCTGTGTAAGGCCGTCCAGATTGTAGAAGTCTTTGTCAAAAGTATTCACCAGATAAGAGGTCACTTTGCCGTCCTTCTCCACCACCAGAGAAGTATTCACTACAGTCTCGGGAAGTTTTGCCGCCTGACCGCAGCCTGTGAGGGACAGTATCAAAAGCCCCGACAATCCTGCCGTAAGAAACTTTTTTATTCTATTCTGCCTCATAAATGAGTCTCCTTTTTTGGCATCAGCCATAACCGATTTTAACATAGAGTTTTCAGTATTTCAAGACTTTTGAACGACCTGTCCATGAAACGCTTCCGATATTCCGACGCGATCTGTGAAAGTTCTGCAAGAACCTTGTCCGATACGGTAAAGGTATATAACTTTTCCACAGAACTCTCCGCTATGTAATTCAGTGCATACCGTGTGGATTCTTCCAGTTTGCGCTCCTCCGGTACTCCCGGATATTCTCCGTTGACAACGATGGCCTTCAGTTCAAAAATACTGCGCACCAGTTCATTGGGAAGTGCCGGTGCACACAAAGCCCGCAGCGACTGGTAGACCAGTTTCATCATTTCTTTCTCATCGTTGTTCTCCCGGCAGTAAAAATCCGCCACTTCCGCAAAATACATACCGTAGCATGCCCCCACGTAGTCCGTCATCAGTTCCGGAAAATAGTTCCGGATCTCTGCTTCCGATATCGTATAAGAGTTCCGTCCTTCATACAGACGAAAAGAGCCAAAAGCAAAAGGGTTGGTCGCTGCAGCCAGCCGGTTACCGGGCTTTCTGGCCCCTCTGGCAAAAGCAGTGATCTTCCCTTTTTCTCTGGTAAGCAGGCATACACGCCTGTCATATTCACCGAAAGGTGTCTGTTTTAATACAATTCCCGTTACATACAGGGATTCCTGCATGATCCAACCTCCCCTGCGGACAGGTCTGTACGCCCCTCCGCTCTGCAATCCACCAGGGGGCTTTTACATTCCGCACCAGCCAAAGGTTTCTCCTTTTCCGCGCTCTGCAGGTATTTCAGGTAATCCTCCACTCTGCCGGTATGTTCAAATTGCTGCCAGTAATTCGTGAATTGCATCTTACGCATCCCCCTCTTCTATCAGTGTATTATCCTCTGTAAAAATAGGGTCTGCAAATTTCGTTTTTCTATTCGCCCATCTCAATGTCTTTCGGATTATATCCGAAGTTTTTCAATAAGATGTCGCTGTCTCTCCAGTCCTTCTTCACCTTCACCCAAAGCTGCAGATTGACCTTCATTTCCAGCATATCCTCGATCTCCGGGCGGGCCTGGGAGCCGATCTTTTTCAGCATTTGTCCGCCTTTGCCGATAATGATACCCTTGTGGGAATCTCTCTCACAGATGATCGTGGCCTCGATGTCACAGATCCGGCCTCTCTCCTTCATGCTTTCCACCGTCACGGCAATACCATGGGGAATTTCTTCGGACAAAAGTCTCAGAGCCTTTTCACGGATCAGCTCCGCCACGATCTGACGCATGGGCTGGTCGGTGATGGTATCTTCATCATAAAATGCCGGGCCATAAGGCAGATATTTTAAAATACACTGGATCAGCACATCCGTGTTGTCTCCCTTCAGTGCGGACACCGGAACGATCTCCTGGAAATCCAGTTCTTTGCGATAGGTATCGATGAACGCCAGGATCTCTTCCTTTTTCACGGTATCCGTCTTGTTGATCACCAGAATCACGGGAGTCTTGGTCTTCTTCAGCTGCTCAATAATATGACGTTCTCCGGCACCGATAAAGTTCGAGGGCTCCACCAGCCACAGGATCACATCCACGTCGTTCAATGTATGCTCCGCAACATTGACCATGTAATCGCCCAGCTTGTTTTTCGCCTTATGGATACCGGGAGTGTCCAGAAATACGATCTGTCCCTCTTCCAGTGTCAGCACCGTCTGGATACGGTTACGGGTGGTCTGGGGTTTGTTGGATGTAATGGCAATCTTCTGTCCGATCAGTCGGTTCATCAGTGTGGACTTTCCTACGTTGGGACGTCCGATCAGTGTGGCAAAGCCGGATTTGTATGCCGGATTTTCGTTCATTATTATTTCTCCTGTTCTTGTCTTTTTCCCTGACACTTTTCTGTCAGCTGCCGGTCCGTCCGGCTTATCTTATGTTTCCTTACTTATTTCCTTTTTGGGGTGTTCCCGATGCGGGGCTCTCTTCTGTACCTGTTGCATCCTGCAGCGTCTTTTGCATTTTTGCTTCCGCTTCGGCGAATTTTTTCTGTTCCTCCGTACGGATCCGTTTGGTGCGCTTTTTAATCTTCTTTAAAATCAGTACGATCACTGCGATCACAATCGCCCAGATCACCAGATAAGGGATATGGATCACGAACCAGATCGCTGCTTCCTTCAAGCCCTCACCAATATTTTTCAGACTGTCCACAAATCCGGTAGAGATACGCTCCCAGACGGCCTCTTCTTCCACAGGTGTATAGACCTCTACCTCATCAATATAGAGATATACGGTGCTGTAGTCAACCCGGTTATCATAGCTGCGGAGCTGGGATTCCATGCTTTCTAACTGATATCTTACATCAGACAGACGCTGTTCGATGGTAATAATATCTTCCACGCTCTCTGCCTGCTCCAGAAGCTGTAATAATCTCTCCTGCTCAGTCCGCAGGGCATCCCTGTGGCTCTGCAGGTCTACATATGTCAATGTTACATCCTGCACATTCTCCGAACGGCTGGTCACATTGCCCAGCTCTGAGACCGTATTCTGGAACTCCTCCAGTCTGTCCTTCGGGATGCGGATGGTCAGATTGGCATTCCTTGTAGAACGATAACTATAATATGTACTGCCGTTATAGGCATCCAGACTTTCGATATATCCGCCGAGCTCTGTTACTTTATTCTCTACCGAGCTTAACAGCTTATCATACTCCCTGGTCTCGACATCCATATTCACGGTCTTGATCAGTTTCCGGTCTGCTGTGGTTGCAGTCTCCTCAGGCACTGTAGTACCTGTGTCCTGAGCATTTCCTGCGGAATCGTACCCTTCTGTCATGCCAAATCCGCCTTCAGCGGACACCTCCGAGGCAGCCGCCTCATTGGAAGCGACAGCATAATCCGCATCCTTGAGATCACTGATGCCGTAACTGTCATTCGATGAGCTGCCACAGGCGGTCAGCGATAATATCATGCCGGCAGTGAGCAACCCTGTAATGATCTTTGTTTCAAAATTTCGTTTTTTCATAACCCTCTCCGTTCTGCGGACGGCATCCTGACAGCCTGTCGGATCCGCCTGCTGTTGACTTTTTATTGTTCACCTCTATAAACGAAATAATATCACAAAAGTTCTTTATTTATTTGATCTTTTTACGATTCAGAACCACTTTTGCAAAATCGCAGCTTTCCTTTTGCCGTTTTAAAAAAGATTTTCCACCTTCAGGAATCTCTCCTGTTCTTCCTTTACCTTAGAAGCCGTACCTACGACACAGAGCAGATCCTCCTGCATAAATGCCCGGATATGCGCGGACAGTGCCCGGATATCCTCAACGGTAGCGGACAGCAGCTCGTCACGTTCTCTCTGTAATGCTGCATCGTCCAGTCCCGTCATATAGGCACTCAGAGAATACAATCCCTTCGCTGCCGGATTCATAGGCACATCCAGATCGCTGACAGCACCGATGATATACTGGGTCATGGTACGCTCATCTGCGGTAAATTCCGCAATAGCATCCGCTGCCTTCTCATATACATCAATCGTCTTGCCGAGATTGGGATCTCTGTAAGATACAAAGTAGCTGTCACCGGATCTGCCGAAGCTGCACATGCAGCCGTAGGCACCACCCTTGACACGGACATTAACCCACAGATATTCATACCCCATCATGACTTTGAGTACTCTTAATGCTCCCGTATATTGCAGTCCACTCTTGCGGAAATTACCGGCACGGCATACGTAATTGACCTGACCGGAGGTTAAGAAACCTTCGTTTTTCCGGGAGGTTTCCGGAATGTAATGTTCTTTTTCCACGTTTTCCATATAAAGTGCTGCTTTGAAAGTTTCCACCGGAGCATCTAAAAGAGCCACGGCTTTTTCCTCACCTACGAAATCCACCATGAGGTTTTCCGGACGGAAGATCATTTTCACTAAGGTCTGTAAGATTTCCACCAATTCTTCTTTTTTCTCGTCAAAATGAGCTTCCAGATCCGTGATCAGACGATAGAACGGGATACCGGAAATCTCTTCGCTCACAGCTCCGGGAATACTGCCGTAGGATAAGGCTCTTCCGGCCGCCACACTGTGTCCTCCGGAGGTCATCTGTGCCTGCATCCGGGACTTGCCCTCCGCCAGAATCTCATACAGTCTCTTGGCATCCGTAAAATCACTGGTCATTACGATCTCACGCATCAGATCGATTGCTTCCGCAAGGCGGTCATAAAATACCTTCGTCTTCAGTTCCAGAGTCAGTATAAACTGATCCGTATCCTGCAGCTTGCCATAGACATTATTTACCGCAGCCATGCCGCCGGTGACCAGATTCATCTCATTAAACAGATCTCCATAAGCATAATGCTCCGTATTTAACAGTCCCAGGCAGCCCTTCAAAATGCCGATATACGGGAAATATTTACCGGGGATCTGATCCAATCTGAAGATCAGACGTAAATAGCCGATGCCGTTTGTAAACAGATCATGATACAAAAGTGTGGTATCTCCAATGCTCCGCACTTCGTTCACCGGCAGATTTGCCTCTTTCTTCATATCTTCCCGTTTTAACAGAGGGATTTTCTCCAGATCTTCCTTTGCGTCTTCGCTCTCCTGGAATTCGGTCAGCTTCTGGAAGGTCTCCTTCACGTTCTCGATCTCTTCCGGACTCATGGCAGCTTTCACCTGTGCCATCTTTTCCCGCTGTTTCTGCTCCTGCTCTTCCAGAAGTCCCAGCTTCGGCTGCAAGATCACCACGCTGCGATGGGTATTTTCCAGCAGATATTTCTGTACCAGACCCTCAAAATATCCGGTCTTCACTTTCCCTCGAAGTTCAGCGAAAGTCTCGTTGGCCTCGATGTGAATGAACGGCAGTCTGTCATCGTACAGCCAGCTGTCCAGCACCTGTAAACCGTACATAAGTCCCTTGGGGTAGGAACCGAAATCCGCCTCTCTGTATTTGAATTCATAATAATTGATGCCGGCAAGCAATGCCTTTTCGTCGAAGCCGTCCTTTACCAGCTTTTTCAGCACTTCTTCCGTTACCTGTAAAAATTCCTGTTCTTTCTCTACGGAAGTGTCCTTCGCCACCACACTGAAATAGGGCTGGCGGATACCATTCTCATAGATACTGTAGACATCCTTACCCACACCACAGTCCACCAGGGCCTGTTTTAAGGGTGCTCCTGGAGCGGAACACAGGGCATAGTCCAGGATCTGGAACGCAATGTAAAGCTTCGGGTCCAGACTATTGCCCACGCAGAAGTTCTGGGACAGGTAGGTATTCTCCTCCTCGTCCTCTCCCTCGCCGATGGGACATTCCCTGACAATACGATTCGGCGTGGTAAATGCCGCCTCTTCCGTCACTTCGGAATCCACCTCAAGGGCATCGTAGGCAGACAGATAATGCTCATCGATAAAGGTCAGTTTCTCCGCCATATCCATATTGCCATAGAGATAGATATAGCTGTTGGAGGGATGATAGAATTTCCGGTGGAAATTCAGGAATTCTTCGTAGGTCAGCTCGGGGATTGCTTCCGGATCACCTCCGGATTCGCAGCCGTAGGTGGTGTGAGGATACAGGGAATTCATGATCTCCCGCTCCAGCACATCATCCGGAGAGGAAAAAGCACCCTTCATCTCGTTATAGACCACACCGTTGACTTTCAGCTCCTCGTTGTCACCTTCCAGCTCATAATGCCAGCCTTCCTGTCGGAAAATAGATTCGTTTTTGTAAATATTCGGGTAAAAAACCGCATCCAGATAGACATGCATCAGGTTCTGGAAATCTTTGTCATTGCAGCTGGCCACGGGGTATACAGTCTTGTCCGGATAGGTCATGGCATTTAAGAAAGTGTTCAGAGACCCCTTTACCAGTTCCACAAAAGGATCCTTCACCGGGAATTCCTTCGATCCGCATAATACGGAATGTTCCAGAATATGGGCTACACCGGTGGAATCCTTGGGTGTGGTGCGGAAACCGATATAGAATACCTTGTTCTCGTCATCATTGGATACAAGTGCCACCCTTGCTCCGGTCTTCTTGTGACGGCACAGATAGGTCACGCTGTTAATGTCCGGGATCTGCCGTTTCTCTATAATCTCATATGTGGATAAATCTTCTACTCTCATTTCTGATGTGTCCTCTTTTATTCTATCTTAATCGATTTCTCCGTGCTACGCACTCTCGAAATCGTAACGACCATTCGCAATCCGGACTATCGTCCTTCTTGCTCATGTTCGTTTGCTCCCCTCATAGAAAGCCTTCGCCGCCTGCAAGCAGTCGCTCATGCTTTCTATGGGTGAGCTTAATCTGTCAAAACGCGGCCAGTGCCAGCTTGCTCATGGAGATTTCCTGAATCACGACACCCTTCGCCTCTTTCTCCTCCGGTGTCATGGCAACTAATTCCCGGATGTTCAATTCCTTCGTGACATAACGCTTTTTGCCTCTGCCGAAAATCCTTTTTTTCTCCTCGATGATATTGATCTTCACCCGAGCCTTGATCCGGTCGTAGATCTTCACAAGAAAACTGTCCGGCTTCAGATAATACAGATGAGTCTCCAGCGTATCCTGGGGATCCACCTCTTTTTCCGCTAAAATATAGCGTTCCACGATCAGGCGGAATTTAAACGCCACCTCGTCCTGATCCAGCAGCTCTGCAAAGGTATATTTTGCGCCTATGTAGACCTTTGCCGTATCCTGCAAGCTGTATTTATAATTCTCATAAACTGTCTTTTGCATTGTTGTCGATATCCTCAATCTTGAAACCGCTCATTCTTATGGCATCCTCGATCATCTTGCGGGACATACCGGTCTCTTCCATCAGTTCCTCCGTGGTCACCTTGCGGTGCAGTTCTTCCGCCAGTTCTCTGGCCTTATCCGCTACCTTGTTGACCTTATCTTCCACTCGCTTGTCGATCTTGGAATTCTCCGCATGCTCGGCAATATATTCTTCCATGGCATCCATGATCATTTTGCCGAGCATTTCCTCGACTTCGTCCGGCTTCTCCAGACTGCCCAGCATGGTCACACCGAAGGAAAGCGCCAGATTGCCTTCTCCCACCAGATCTTCCAGCAGGACACCCTGTCCGGCATAGAGTTTTGCGATCTCTGCCACATCCGCCAGATGCAATTCAATCAGGCGCTGCTGCGCATCCGTCTCTCCCGCCATGGCCGCAATGGAAAATGCCAGTTTTTCACCGTCACTGTAGGTCGGTAATGCCGCTACTTCATCCAGATATTCCTGTAAGTAATCCTTTTCTTCCTCCGTCAGGAATTCATCGGGATCCATAGGCTGTCCGATACCGATTTTATGTTTTAACAGATAGTCAAATACCATCTGCAGCTGTTCATTGCTCAGATCCAGCTCGGCGAATGCTTCCTTTACCTGTTCTTCGCTGATGCAGTTGCCCTGCTCCTTGGCGGTCTTGCGGACCTGTTCTAAGGTCTTGGCAAATAATACTTCTTTGTTCATATAAAAATTCTCCTTTTAAATAATACACTTTCTCCGTGCTTCGCACTCCCGAAAGTGTACAGACATTCGCAATCCGGACTATCGTCCTTCTTGCTCATGTCTGTTCGATTTGCTAATATCCGCACGGCATTGCCTGCAAGCAGTCATGCCGTAACGGATATTGCAAATCTTATTATCATTTTACGTGCTCATGGGTAAATAAATGATACTGGCAATATTCGTAGTTGCCGTTACATTTGGAGCAGAAACGGAACTCCAGATTCGGATCGTCCTCTTCTGTCCGTCCGCAGACGGCACATTTGTGTCTTGTGACTTTCGCCCGCCCAGCATTGGATTTTCGTTCGAACTGCGCCTTGCGGTGCATCTGTTTCGGCGAGATACGGCTGCGATGCAGTCTGTAAAAGTATAACACAAAATTCAAAAGTGATGCCACTACCGCAAACTTGGTGAACAGATTTCCGGCAATTACCGTATAGACCATCAGAATGGCATCCAGAATTCCCATCCATTTTACCTTCACAGGGATCACGAACATCAACAGTACCTGCATATCCGGATACGTTGCGGCAAACGCCAGAAAGATGGACAGGTTGATATAGTAGGTGCTGAACGCATAGGACCCGCTGTAAAATACCACGGATGCGGTCTCCGTTGCCATACCTCCGGTGAGCAGGTAAAGAACTCCCATGCACAGGAAGCTACCGGCAATCGTGAACAGCATACCGGAAAAAATATAGACGTTGTAACGGTAGGTTCCCCAGGTCCGCTCCAGTGCTGTTCCCAGATTATAATAGAACAACAGCATAATGATCGTAAAAATATCCAGGCTGTCCGGCGGAACAATCACCCAGGTCACCAGACGCCAGATCTGCCCGTGCAGTATCCGGTAAGGATCCAGTGTCAGAAATCCCAGCAGATTATTTCCGGCCGCGCTGCCCATCAGTTCGATCACATAGCCCGCCACATAACACATGATCAATACCATGGTCAGGTTATGGATCGCATATTTTCCAAACTTTTTTTCGAATTTGCTCATAAAACAATGTCTCCATAAATAGTTATATTTTGATTTTTCTCTATCGAGATTGTAACATCCGGAAGAGAATAAGTAAACTGCACGTTCTCTTTTTTCAGAGTTTTCCCGAAAAATTTAAGTTACATTTTACAAAACTTTAACAACTAAACTCCCCCATTATTCGTTGCATTGTGGTGTTTTTTGTCGTATAATTAGAATGTTTTGTTGATGAAAAAAATGCATTAAATAAGTAGATTTATTTTTATTTCAGGAAGGATGTATCACATGAATTCACAGGAAAAATACGCAACTCTCGGCATAGATATCGGTTCCACCACTGTCAAGATTGCTATTTTGGACGAAGAACACAATATTTTATTTTCCGATTATGAGCGTCACTTCGCCAATATCCGGGAAACTCTGTCTGAGCTCCTTAAGAAAGCTTATGACCAGCTGGGTGAATTGCAGCTGCACCCCATGATCACCGGTTCCGGCGGTCTGACACTGGCCAACCACCTCGGCGTTCCCTTTACACAGGAGGTCGTAGCCGTGGCTACTTCCCTGCAGGAACTGGCTCCCAAGACCGATGTAGCCATTGAATTAGGCGGTGAGGATGCGAAGATCATCTATTTTGAAGGTGGTAACGTGGAGCAGCGTATGAACGGTATCTGTGCCGGCGGTACCGGTTCCTTCATCGACCAGATGGCCAGTCTGATTCAGACGGACGCTTCGGGCTTAAACGAATATGCGAAAAATTATAAATCCCTCTACACCATTGCTGCCCGCTGTGGTGTATTTGCCAAAACCGATATCCAGCCTCTGATCAACGAAGGTGCTACCAAGGAAGACCTGTCTGCTTCTATTTTCCAGGCAGTGGTGAACCAGACAATTTCCGGTCTGGCCTGTGGTAAGCCGATCCGCGGTCACGTAGCTTTTCTGGGCGGGCCTTTACATTTCCTGTCTGAACTGAAAGCTGCCTTTATCCGTACCTTAAATCTGGATGACGAGCACATCATTGACGTGGACAACTCCCATCTGTTCGCAGCCATCGGTTCCGCACTAAATGCGAAGGAGGAAGTCTGCATCAGTCTGTCTGACATGGTGAAAAAGCTGTCCTCCGACATCAAGATGGAGTTCGAAGTAGAACGTATGGAGCCTCTGTTTGCGGACAAGGCTGCTTATCAGGAATTCGTGGAGCGTCACAGCAAGCATCACGTGACCACCGGAGACTTACAGTCCTATCAGGGCAAGGCTTTCCTGGGTATCGATGCCGGTTCCACCACCACGAAGATCGCTCTGGTAGGTGAAGATGGATCCCTGCTGTACTCTTTCTATTCCAGTAACGACGGAAGCCCCTTGAAGACAGCGATCCGTTCCCTGAAGGAGATCTACTCTCTCCTGCCCGAAGGCGTGGAGATCGTACGCTCCTGTTCCACTGGTTACGGCGAAGCGTTGATGAAAGCTGCTTTTCTGCTGGATGACGGCGAGGTAGAGACCGTGGCCCATTACTATGCCGCTGCTTTCTTTGACCCCAGCGTAGACTGTATCTTAGACATCGGCGGTCAGGATATGAAGTGCATCAAGATTAAAAACCAGACCGTAGACAGCGTACAGCTGAACGAAGCATGTTCCTCCGGCTGTGGCTCTTTCATCGAGACATTTGCCAAG
>ENA-OPBE01000517-OPBE01000517.1-human-gut-metagenome-genome-assembly--contig:-NODE-517-length-38528-cov-6.949653_pt1 | contig 38528 bp, 49 predicted proteins | sample MGYA00241066_ERZ501448 | MGnify/ENA primary metagenome ERZ501448 (study PRJEB25962, sample SAMEA2042585) | human gut metagenome | biome: human gut; feature: human-associated habitat; material: faeces...
TCGATACAACTTCAACCTCATATATCGATAAGGATGTTTCATCAGGCAAAAATTATACCTACACAGTAAGATGTATCAATTCATCTGCTACTAAGTTCACAAGCGGATATAACGGCAAAGGTAAGTCAATTAAATATGTAGCCGCTCCCGAAATTTCAAAGGTTGAGAGCGTAAACGGCGGTGTAAAGATAAGCTGGAACAAGCCAAACGGTGCCGAAAAGTATAGAATTTACTACAAGGGTAGTAAGGGTTGGACAAGGCTTGCCGACACAACCTCAACCTCATACACAGACAGTAAGGTTTCATCAGGCAAGACATATACCTACACCGTAAGATGCATTAGTGCAGATGCAAAGAGATTCACAAGCGGTTATAACGGCAAAGGCAAGTCAATTAAATATGTAGCCGCTCCTAAAATTTCAAAAACTGAGGCAACCTATAACAGCGTAAAAATCAGCTGGGGCAAGGTAAACGGTGCTGAAAAGTACAGAGTTTACTACAAGAGCCGTAAAGGTTGGACACGAATGGTCGATACAACTTCAACCTCGTATATTGACAAAGATGTTTCATCAGGCAAGACATATACCTACACAGTAAGATGTATCAATTCATCAGCTAACAGATTCACAAGCGGATATGATGCAAAGGGTGTCACTGTAACAACCCCTGTAAAGACCTCTGTTAAGCTTGACAGGACAAGCCTTACTCTCACTAAGGGTAAGACATATACGCTCAAGACAACCGTTACAGGCACAAATAAGACTGTATCGTGGTCATCATCAAACTCAAGCGTTGCTTCCGTTGATAAGAACGGCAAGGTCACAGCTAAGACTAAGGGTACTGCCACAATCACAGCTAAGGTTGACGGTGTATCAGCATCTTGCAAAGTAACCGTTAACGAGCCTGCCAAGACAACTATTAAGCTTGATAAGACTAAAGTGACACTTGGTGCAGGCGAACCTTGTAATCTTAAAGCTACAGTAAGCCCGTCACAGAAAGTGACATGGACATCGTCAAATCCTAAGCTTGTAAAGGTTGACTCAAACGGCAAACTCACTGTTACAAAGGACATCTTCAACTACTTCGAGGTCGAACAGACCGTAAAAATCACAGCCAAAGCAGGCAATGCTACAGCAACCTGCACGGTAACAACAAACTATGAACGCGTATACCACAAGTACGCCATCGTACCTGTGTATAAAGAAGAAGAAGTTTCTGTATGCAAAGGCTGCGGTCGTTTCATTGATTACACGGTTGCTCCCGGAACAAAATACGAAACCGAAGACGGTCGCAAAGGTATATTCATCACAAAAGAAGAACACAACGACCATAGCTACCAGCATGTGCTCGAAAATAAACCCGGCGGTTGGTACAGCGAAGTCGTAATGCTCAAAGTCGGCGAACGCGTACAGCGTGAAGGTTGGTACGTCGATTAAAAACCCGTAACAAACATGGCTGACAAAAGCTGTGACATAAATACAAAAAAGACCTCGTGAAAATATCCACGGGGTCTTTTCATTATGTGAAAGGAGACTCACACACTATGTTATTACACGAAAAATACAAACCCTATGAATTTATTAACTTAGACCGTTTTGAAAAAATCAAAATCGAAAAATCTGACGGAAAGGTAATACCATGTTACAATATCGTAGGCATAAACAAATTCAGCAACATTACTTCAGTTGAAACAGTGCTTGCGACTTTCTATTCGGAAACAGAAGCTCAAGATGCACTGAATGCCATCATGCAAGGCTATATAGATGGCACAAAAATCATCAATATTAAATATTGATGAATAAAGGAGAATAACCAAATGCTTGACTTTTTCACAGACCTCTATTACTACAAAAAAGCCTATCTCATAGGCGAAGACTGCCTCGGTCATGCAGTAAACAAGATTACAAAGCCGTATGAAAACAGAATAGAAACCATTGATTCTGTCAAAGAGTTAATAGACTTGCTCACTGAAGCGAAAGACGCCATTCTCAAACACATCCCTGAGAATGTTCTCAGCGAGAGCGAATGGACGGGGATAGATTATGTAGATTATGATAAATACACAAGACGAAATTACGGCAATGTATTTTTCAACGAAATCCCTAATGACAATCTCACAGACACAGCTCTCAAAAGATATTTTGAAATCAGTAATCTCAAAGGCTGGATTAAGTCGGAGAACGGCTATCCCAACGCCTACATGGTAACGCTGTATAATTTCAATAACTACGAGGTTATGTTTGAAAACGAGAAAGGAAATAATGTATGAAAATTTTTTTGCATTCTGTTGCATATTCTCAAAAAATAAATACCCCTTAATTATTTCAAAAATCATTTTTGTAAATAAAAGACCTCAAAAATAATTTTGTCACCATTGTCACCACTTTTTACAAAACCTTTTTATATATACATAAAAATGACATAATGTGTAAATAACAAAAAATACACTGTTAAATTTACATAAATAATTAAGGGTTATTTTAGTATATCACAAAGGGTCGTATATATATTAACTTAAAATTTATGGTGACAATGGTGACAAATCGACGAACGTCCCTTATTTAAGCCATTTTCTTTGTCACCACTCTATATAAAAAGTGGTGACAAGTTTTTTAGCATACCCCAAAAAAGCCCTTATTTAAGCCATTTTCTTTGTCACCACCAAGTGGTGACAAAATAAGCAAAATTACACGAATTGCACCACTTTTTCACTGTATTATTCCTTTTAAGAATAATTCCTGTTGTATCACTCTGAAAAAATAGGTCAAATTTCTGCCCATTTTCGTCCCATTAAAGGACATTTTGAAACCTAAAAATGTCCCGATAACTCAGCTTCAAAAATATAGTCCATTTTCTTATAAATATTAAAAATTGAAGCGAAAACGCATTTTAATTCTTTAAAAGAAGCAAAACACCAAAAATCTTAAAATTTGTCACCACTTGGTGGTGACAAGGATTTTCGCTTAAATACTGGTGTTTTTGAGCAATCTCAATTTTCTTGTCACCACTTGTCACCACAAGTGGTGACAAAATCACGGGACAATTTGATATAGCAAAAAGGTCACAAGTGGGCTTTTTTTGTCCAAAAATGGGCTTAAAAATTGCACAATTAAATTGTAAAAATGTAAATTCAGCGTATAATTATTCACAATTTTGCAAATAAAAAAAGCTATCTGATAACGAATATCATATAGCTTAGTTTCTGTATATGCTGTAGAATGAAAACTTTGATTTAATTACTTACTCATCTGTTCTGCAAGATGCAGAGGGTGACATATGTACGGAAGACCGTCTTGACCTTTCACATCTTTGTGTGCTTTAAAAGCAAGCTTAATTGCTTTTTTAGTAAGTTTAGTATAAATCAAAATGTCTGTCCCCTTTCTATTTAGTTGGTATCTCGCTGCCTGTATAGGCAGTTAATCGGTATAGTCTTTTTGTGTAATTAACGCAGAAATTATTTTTAAAATCATTTCAGTTAATTATTACGGTTATTTATTTGCTGAGTTATGCCCATTTGTGGGATGCAAATGGGATTCGCAGTGTAAGTGTCGGTGTAAAAGATTATACCCATTTAATTATAGCATAGCTACATATTTAATTCAAGATAAAAAATTTACCCGATGGGTTTTCCATCGGGTAAAGGTCTTAATAAGTTTCTTTCTTACCGCAGGTTGTGCAGTGTCTGCCTATTGTGACAGTTTGAGTTACATCTTTTGTTACGGCAGGCGTTGTCTTGGTGTAAGTTTCAGTCCATTTGCTGTACGAACCTGCACCCCCATTGTAAGCGTGATTGAGCGTATGTTGGTCAATATCATTGCCAATTGCATCATATTCGTTGGGATTTACACCTGAGTCCCAAAGCCATGTTTTGCCGCAGTCGTTGCATGAGTAATGCCATCTTGAATAAGTAACCGTCTTTGCAGGCGTTACTGTGACTGTTTTGGTTACTTTTTTAGTGTCATTGACCCATGTGTGAGTATGCTGTGTCGGTTTAGCGGCAGGCTTCTCAGTAGGCTTAGGCTTAGGTTTCTGCGTTGGCTTGGGCGACGGTTTGTCAGTCTTTGAAGTCTGAGATGAGTCAGACTTATCAGGCTTCGAGGTTTGTGACGAATCATTCTTAGATGATTCAGTCTTGGATGACTCTTGAGGGTCATTCTTCGATGAGTTATTCTCGGACGAGGACGAACTCTGTTCGTGCGATGAATTACTCGTGCTGCTGCTTGCAGCAGGGTTGGTTTCGTTTGGTTTCTTGTTGTCGGTTGTACCCTCGGTACTGCCGACAGTACTGTCAGATGCATGTGTGTTCTCAGTGACGGACTGTGTAGGTGTATTTACTGTGATAGTTCCGTCATCGCCGCAACCTGTGGCAATGACACTGCAGATGACAGCGCAAAGAACGATTGGAATGATTGATTTATGTTTCATATAGTTATCTCCTTTGCTTTAACGATTTATCAGCTATAAATTGTGTCATGTTGATATGAATTGCTTGCTATCACCTCACAAAAGTAAATTTAATCATACTTTGTGAAAGAAACAAATTCAGCACACAAGCTACATATTAGCTTTAAAAAATGCTTGCAGATTTTTTAAAACTAATATGAAATATAAGAGTATTGTTTTAAAAAAAGGTGCAGAACAAGAGCCTGCACCGAAAAACACAAAGCCCTGATTGTTGCGACACAAACTTCACTCCCAACAATGGTATGCGAAAAAGAGCCTGCATTTTTGCCTGATTAAAAATGCAAACCACCGTGGGATAAAGTATTCAGTTTGTGTCGCACCTATATGATATCACATAAATATATATTTTGCAATAATATAGAATATTTTGACAATAAAAAAAGACTAAGCCTGTATGACTTAATCCTAAAAAATGAATTTGTTAAGTTGTGTTCAATAAAGACTTTTGTGTTCAAAAAATTTTTTTGGAAAATTCCTGAAATTCACCTGATTTTTAACCACTCCAAAAATCGTGGTGGTATTTAAGGTGGTAATTCATGTGGTATTTCATGTGGTAATTGCCGTTTTTTTAACTTAACTCAAACATATCTCAAATTATCGTAAAATTACCAAAAACCGCATAGGAATGGGAAGAAAAGTAACTTTGAGTAAAGTTGAGAAAAAATAAAAGGTGGTTAAAAAACCACCTCTGCTGGTCGAGGTGACAGGACTTGAACCTGCGGCATCTTGGTCCCAAACCAAGCACTCTACCAAACTGAGCTACACCTCGAAATGTTGTTTAATAACAACAGCTTGATTATTATATACCATATTTTCGGATTTGTCAACATAATTTTCGTTTTTTATTCAAAATTAATTCAAATATTTTGAAAATCACCATAAAACAGAGCGAAAATGTGGTACAAAACAGCCGTCCCTGCATAAGAAACGGCTGTTGGTGCAGGTAACTTGCAAGGGGGATAGGAATGGGGAAAATAGGGGATTTTGTTAGCTATATGTAAGCTACGGAACATAATTATGAACAATTCAGGATAATATAAGACTATATTTTGTTGATTGCGTTCACCAATTCTTTTGGGTTTATGTGGGTGTAAACCTTTTCGGTCAAGTCCATTTTCGACTTGTGACCGACTATTTTTTTGATGATTGTGTGGTTCACATTTGCCGATACAAGCATTGAAATGCAGGTATGTCTTGTTTCGTGTATGGTGTGGTCTAAACCTAAATCGTTTTGCAGAGGTGTCCAGTAGTTGCGTTTAAAGTTATCGTATTTCAGCGGCTTGCCATTGGTGTTATTCAGAACATATCCACATTGAGAATCGCAGATGAATTTCTGCCAAAACGGCAGTACTTTATCTGCTATAGGCACGGTTCGTACACCTGAATCGGTCTTTGAACTTTCAACAAAGAAAGTCTGTTCGTCAAGGTTTACATTTGAAATTTTCAGATTGAGAAGTTCAGATACACGCACTCCCGAATAAATCAGCATAAGCACTATTTTTACCGAATCAAGATTTGAATATTCCCACAAAAGATTTATTTCGCTTTCCGAAAACTCCCTGCGTGCTCGTTTTGTTTCATCTGACTTGGCATTGATTTTCAATTTTTCTGCAAGATTGTTATGGAGCATATCGTGAAATATGCAGTATTCGTAGATTTTGTTCAACAGAATTTTAATTCGCCTAACCGATTGATAACCGTTGTTGCAGTTATCGAGAACTCGTTGCATATCAATGATTTTTATATCGGACATCTTGCGATTGTATAACATTGAGCATTGTTTGTATGCCGCATTATACTGTCTTTTGGTGTTCGGATTTGTGTCTTCGGTGATGAACTCCTTGTACCAAAGTTCATAAATTTCTGAAAAAGTGCGTCTTGCCGAATCAACATCAAACGGGTTTTGATTGTAATCAGCAAGAGCGTTCAGAGCTTTCGGCTTGTTGGGAAAGTAGCCTATAACTCTGCGTTCCTGATTGCGTGTTTCTTTGTTGTATCCTATTGTCACGCAGGCAACCCACGGATTGCGCCTGTTTCCGCTCAGCTTATAAACAGAGCCGTAGCCGTTAGGCAGTTTCATTTTATACACTCCTTTTGCTTAAAAAAGGGTGCAAAAATCCCTTGTGCTTTAAATTACTTGAAAAACACAAGGGATTGTGATACAATTATTTTGCGTGTAATCGTATCATCTGCACCCTGTGTAGGTGGTTTCCGCTCTGACTTGCGCCAACAGGTCAGGGCGGTTTTTTTTATTTATTTATCTCTTCCATTATTGTATCTATTTTATCTATGTCGAGACTGTAGCAACGGATATTGCCTAAAGTTTTTTTGATTATTAAACCGTAATCAGACAGGGTGTTTAACCTGTTTGTAACTGTACTTCTGCTTAATTTCATAACATCCATTAGTTCCTTTGTGCTTATTCCGCTTTCGGAAAACAAACTTGCCTGAATAAGCAAAAAATACAGATCACTATATTTTTCGTCGGCGCCTTTAGGCAGAAAGATAATGCACTTTCCGTAATGTGTCAGTTGCTCTAATCTTTTCTCCAAAGCGTACACCAACTTGTGCAACGAATCATCAATAATGTCGGTAAACATAATTATAAAAGGAGTTAAATCTCCCTTGTTTTTCGGGTCATTACACACCTTGAATGCCTTGTAGTAATCGTTTATGTTCTCTTTAATAGAATAAGACATTCTGTAACCGATAATTGATTCAAATTCTTTTGACAACAAGTAACTGCTGATGAAACGGGATGTTCTTCCGTTGCCGTCATAGAAAGGATGAATGTAACCAAAGAGGTAATGAAAAATTGATATTCTGAAAACACACTCAATGCTTTTGTCATTAAGTATTGCCAACGCTTTATTCATACACTCTATAATTTTTCCTTCGGGATTAACTCCTCTGTGAAGTTCTTTTTGCGTTGCACTGAGGACGCTTGTTGAATCTTTTCTGAAGATTTTACCGTCAGGCAAATCAGACGGGTTATCTTCTTCGATTTCAAAATATACTAAATCATTGTACAGGTTGCGGATATCTTCGCAGGTGTCAAAGGACATAGTTTCATTTTTTTGCAACATAAGATATTTTTGCACAAGCCCCATAAAACGCTTCCCGTGGCTCTTTGTTTCCAGTTCTGACAAGACACTGTTAATTTCTCTTCTTGAGCTGTAAACACCTTCAATATCATTTGTCTTTACAATTTCATCAACCAAACATCTGATAGCGAAATGGTCAATTGCTTTTTCGGGTAATGAATCCCTTAAAGCTTTGATTTGCTTATCGGTTTTATAAATGTCACGAATTTTCGTAATAAATTCGGGTATCATCACAAAAAAAGCAGGGTTATCGTGTATCAGAAAATCTAAGTGTACTGCGTATTCGCTTTTATACCTTTCGTTGTAAATTTTTTCATAATTTTCTTTGTCAGAATAAAACAGCTTATCTAAAGATTTATACCCCAAATGTATCACCTCTCCAATAAGTATTATATGCCGTAATTTAACAATTATACGCATATATCAGAAAAGCAATTCGTAAAAATAGGCTGTTTTTACGAATTGAATATAATTATACACCGACAAATTCACAAAATCAATATATTTTTACAAATTTAACTGTTACAGTAAAACAGCTTTTCTCACTGTAACGATTTACTGACTTCTTTTACAAGACCGAGGATTTGAACACGGGTGACATCGTTATTTTTGAACACTCGTGGGGGATAGTAGGGGTTGACTGAATGCAACTCAACGGTGTTATCGTTGTAAAGGACCTTTTTAACAACAGCCTCTTCATCGTCAACGAGGACTGCGGCAATCTGACCGCTGTCAACGGAAGTTTGCTTTTTAATAAGAATTTTACTGCCGTCATCAATCAGAGGGCTCATAGAATCGCCGTGAACATTTATCCATATATATTTATCCTGTTCCGACGGACAGGTGATGTATGTAGGCATATAGTCAACAGGCACATCCTGAGCTATCACTCCGAACCCTGCCGAAATGCTGTCATATACAGGTCGCATAAACACATTTGTTTGCGGAAGTGGGGTTGCTTGGTCTTCTTCTTTGTTTTCGGAAGCAACATCAGAAATATAATTTTTTCCGGGAATAAAATCTGGGAAAAATTTGTAAACGGCTTTATCCCAATCGTCCATTTTCCTATTCCAACCTAAAATCCATTCAGGCGATGTTTGTAATGCTTTTGCAAGAACCTCTAATTTATCAAGAGGAATATTTTTAATTCCACCTGTTTCATAACGCTGTAAGGTAGATTTGCTCATACCTGTTAAATCAGCTAATTGTTGAAAGCTTAAGTCTAACGATTCTCTTCTGCTTTTTATTCTAAGCATTATGTCTTTCATTGGTTCACTAATGTCTTTCATTTTTGTCACTTCCTTATTAGGTTTGGCTATATTATAACCCAAATGGTTCAAAAATGCAACACTTTATTTAAAAAAGTTGCAAAAATGGGTTGACAAGTTTGAAAATGTGATGTATCATAAGAACATCCCAAATGTGCAACGGAAGTGAGGTGGATAAAATTGAACACAAGATTACTTAAGGCAAAAATGGTGGAAAAGGGATTTACACAGTCAACACTTGCTATAGCTATCGGAATTTCCGAGATGTCTTTGTCTCGAAAAATTAACGGTCTTAGGGAATTTAGGTTATCAGAAGCCTGTAAAATATGCGAAGTTCTTGATATAGAGAACCCTGCGCAAATTTTTTTTGCTAAGACTGTCCCAAATACGCAACAGTAAAAATCGCAACTATTATATTAAGGGGGGTGAGAAAATGGGATTTTTTAATAATTTATTCAACACAGAAAAAGCACCAACAGTCACCAAGACTGTCAGTGCACCTTATGTTCCGCCTTATCCTTTAGAAAAAGATTTTTATACTTTTGATAAGGTAGAGTGGAGCGGAGCGTTACCACCTCATTCAATGACACTTTCTTTTGTACTTCCTTATTCCGATTGGTGCGAATTTGAAAAGTCAGACCTTTATCGAGATTTGGAGAATTATCTTCAGGAATTACAAAAACGAGGTAACCCGAATGAGAATGTAGGCACTCAAGATTGATAGGCAGATGTTCATTGTATGTCGGAACATACTCATCAACACCTTTTGCCTTGTGATGATAAGAATTAACTTCGTGGGTGTTGTAATCTTCGGTGTACTCTATGCCGTTCAGAACTAATTGAATGTCGGTAACAGAAATAGGCAGTTGCGATTTATTGTTAAGTTTATAATGAACGAAAAGTCTTTTCTTTCCCTGCACGCCTAATTTGTATGCGTATTCAAGCATTGTGATTTCCAAATTCACTTTGTGCGAAACAAAATAGTTAATCAGGTTTATTAAAGATATTAAAAAGCCTGCAATGCCTAAAATACCACTAATTATTACCCACATATAATCAGCTCCTTTGCTCGATTATAACATTCGCAAAAAATATTTGCAACACAATCAATAATACCACAATCGCAGTCCCATTAAACGGACTTAGCTGAAAAGAGGTGAAGAAAGACGGAAGTAATAATAATTTTAGGACTGCTAATGCTTTGCACAGCTTTTGCTTCAGCAGTATTAGCAATAAAAATAGTAGCCGCCCATTTGTATAAAACAATAGACAGCTACCTTGATAAGCACGACGCTCAAATTATGGATCTGATTAAGTGGGCAAAGGAGAATGAAAATTGAACAAGTTTTTAATGTTTGTAGTGTTTATTCTCAACGCAATTAGCTTACTTCTGCTGATTATAGCAATGCTTATCAAAGCAGGAGTTATCCGTTAAGAAAGAAGTATTCAAAAAGTACAATTAGAATTACTGATAATAGGAAAACCGCAATCAACGGCATTGAATATTTAGTAATTCCTAATATTAAAACTTTTATGTTTCGTGTTTTGTATGTATACATCTTTTTATCTAACGGTCTTAAAGGAATTCCTAAAGCACAACAACAATCGTCATATTCTTTGTCGACTAATTTTGAAATGCTTTGAAAGTTAATTTTATCTAATGGAAGAGAAAATACATAGCTGAGTTTTCCACCTGCGATAAGTTTATTATCGGCAATAATATCTTCGCATTTTTCAACGGCTTGTTTAATTTCAGAAGTAATTTCCTTTTTGTACAAATGTTCTTCAAGCAGGTTGAATATGGGGAAAATCACTAATTCATATCGTTCTTTCAGATAGGTTTTGTTCTGTTCCTTTTTAAATAATATCCAAGAAAGAACCAAAGTGCATAAGGTTGAAACTGCGGATATTATTAAAGTCAACCACGATAAAATATCATTCATATTTATGCCTCCTTTCATAGTTAATCATAACATTTAAGGTCGTGTAAAGCAATAAAATATCGAAAAGCAGGTGAGAAAATGGCAAAACTTAAACTTATTGACACAAAGGACAGGTTTCTTCTTGAAATTGACGGAACAGAAATTCCGTATGTTACAAGCTATCAGATAACACGAACGGTCGGCGAGGTTGTACTGCTCAAACTGGCACTCAGCGTTGCTGATGTTGAATCAGTCGAAATCGTTTCAGACAAAATTACCAACGAAAATTAAGGAGGTGTACATATGGACACAGTTCAGATGAACAAAAAAATCAAAGAAATTATGGATAGCAGTGATGTCTATCTGCTTTCGGAAGATGCCGCAAAGGCTATTGGAGTTGCTCCGCAAAACTTGCGTGAACAGGCAAAGGACGAACCCGAAAAATTGGGATTCAATGTAATTGTAGTCGGCACATCTATCCGTATTCCGAGAATACCGTTTCTCAATTATATTCTCGGTTCAAACCCGTTGAAAGGAGTGTAACAAATGTGGTTAAGAAACTATCCGACACGCAGAAAACTGCTCAAAGATGTGGAAAACCTCAGAGCAGAGAACAGACATCTCAGCATTGAGCTGAGAAACGCAAGGGCAGACCTCGCCCTTGAACTGGTGACATCAAGCGGTTATCGCAACGAAAACCGTACACTTCGCAATAAGCTCAAAGCCTATGAATCATCAGAACCCGAAACAATCGGCTTTGAATGTGTGGGGGTCAGTAAATGAAAAAGGGGACAACAGTCGAAAGCGGATATGATGTTGAGGGACGCTGGTGTCTGAAACTCAAAAAAACTAAAGGCAAGTTTACGCTCGATGAAATAATTGAAGCGGCGAAAGAATGGGAAGAAGATTACTACGCCGTGATAATTAAAGCGATGGGCGATGAGACAGCACAGTATTACGATGACGACCTTGAGGGGGATTGCGTAACGCTATATCGTGCTACAGATTTTATCAGCAAAGAGGTGTAAGCGATGAAAAGATTAACTTTAAATCAAGACAGCGAAATCAAAGTCAAGGATATCTACGGCGAAATGCACGACTGTGACGATGTACCGAATGAGTTTTACGGCTGCATCCGCAAACTTTACGATTATGAGAACACAGGGTTCAATCCCGAAGAGATTGAAATAATTGTAGAAGCTCTTGAAGATATGCGTAACAAGCTGTATAAAGCCGGCAGCCCAAATGCGTACAGTGTGAGCGACTGCCGTAAAACCCTTAACACTATTCTTGAAGTAAGGGAAAAAAGAAAAATCCGCTGAAGCTCTGCAAAGCCTCAACGGACAAAGAAAAATACCTTAATTAAATGATAGACAATTTTAAGCGAATTGTCAAGGAGGACTTTAATATGTCAGTAAAAATATCAGCTTTTGAAATCGAAAATGTAAAAAGAGTAAAGGCGGTTGCTTATGAACCGACCGAAAACGGACTTACCGTGTTGGGCGGTAAAAACGGACAGGGCAAGACATCTGTTCTTGACGCAATTGCGTGGGCTCTCGGCGGTAATCGTTTCGCTCCGTCTGCTCCGTACCGTGAGGGTTCAACGATTCCGCCACATCTTAAAATCAAGCTCTCAAACGGTATTGTTGTGGAGCGTAGCGGTAAGAACAGCAGTCTTAAAGTAATTGACACCGCAGGCAACAAAGGCGGACAGGCTTTGCTTGACGCATTTGTCAGTAACTTTGCTCTTGACCTGCCGAAATTTATGAATGCAACCGGCAAGGAAAAGGCTGACACGCTCCTGCAGATTATCGGTGTAGGCAACAGAGTTTATGAACTTGAAACGCAGGAAACACAGGTGTATAACGAGCGTCGTGCTATCGGTCAGATTGCAGACCAAAAGAAAAAGTTTGCCGCCGAAATGCCCGAATACGAAGGCGTGCCGAATGAACCTGTATCAGCCTCTGAACTTATCAATAAACAGCAGGAAATTCTTGCACGCAACGGTGAAAATAACCGTCTGAGAGCAGAAAAAGATAGCCTTGAAATCCGTGCCAACAGCTTACAGAGCGAAATCAACAGGCTTAACGAGGATTTGAGAAAATACAATTCCGAACTTACAAAAGTGCTTGCACAGCTTGAACAGAGCAGAAAGACCGTTGCCGAACTGCACGATGAAAGCACGGCAGAACTTGAAAGAAACATTACCGAGATTGACGAAATTAACCGCAAAGTCAGAGCAAACCTTGATAAGGCGAAAGCTGATGAGGACGCAAAGGAATATTACGGCAAGTACGCCGATATGACGGCACAGCTTGAAGAAATCCGCAAAACAAAATATGACTTGCTCAACAACGCAAATTTGCCCCTTGACGGCTTATCGGTTGAAAAGGGCGAGCTTACATACAACGGCTTTAAGTGGGACAATATGAGCGGTTCGGAACAGCTTCGTGTCGCTACGGCAATTGTCCGCAAGCTCAATCCCGAATGCGGATTTGTCTTGCTTGACAAGCTCGAACAAATGGATACCGACACACTCAAAGACTTTGCAAAATGGCTTGAATCAGAGGGACTGCAGGCCATTGCAACAAGAGTTTCAAACGGTGATGAATGTTCAATCATCATTGAGGACGGTTATATTAAGTCCGAAACAACCGCACCTGTTACAACACCAACTTGGACAGAAGGAGAGTTTTAATTATGGCTACAAGAACTACAGCTAAAACAACAGCAAAAACAAACACAAATGAATGTGTAATCAAATGCAATCCGCACAGAGAGCTTGCCTGCGGTTATACCAAGGTCAAGATTATGCCCGAAAATTATTCAAGAATAGTTTTGATTGCAGGTATGACAGGCAAGTCAATACAGGATCTGACAAACGAACTGCTCAACTACGCAATCGACTATGTTGTCATTGATGTTGACGGCAATAAAATCAATTTTTCAGATGTACAGGGGGTGAGATAAATGAACATCACGAAAGGTAAAATCAAGTCAGCGCAAAAAGTTGTAATTTACGGTCCTGAGGGTATCGGCAAATCAACCTTTGCTTCACAGTTTCCGAACCCTCTGTTTATCGACACGGAGGGCAGCACAAAAAACCTTGATGTTGCAAGAATGGATAAACCGACATCGTGGACGATGCTCAAGAGTCAGCTTGAATATATCAAAAGCAATCCGACTGTATGCAAGACGGTTGTTATTGATACAATCGACTGGGCAGAACAGCTTTGTATTGATGATATTTGCTCAAAGTACGGCAAAAAAGGTATTGAGGATTTCGGTTACGGAAACGGATATGTTTACGAAAAAGAGGAGTTCGGCAGATTTTTGAACAGCCTTGAAGATTTGATTGACAGAGGTATCAATGTTGTGCTCACCGCACACGCACAGCTCCGCAAGTTTTCACAGCCTGATGAAATCGGCGAGTATGACCGTTGGGAGCTAAAACTCGGCAAAAAGACTGCTTCACAGATTTCTCCGCTTGTAAAAGAATGGGCGGATATGGTGCTTTTTGCAAATTATAAAACAGTAGCGGTAGCGACCGACAAAGACGGCAGAAAGTACAAGGCACAGGGCGGAGGGAGAGTGATGTACACGCTTCATCACCCTTGTTGGGATGCAAAGAACCGTCACGGACTGCCCGAAGAAATGGACTTTAGCTATGCAGGCATTGCCCATATTTTTAATGATGTTGCACCTGTAAATAACGCTCCTGTTCCGCAGAATCCGATACCTCAGCCTCCTAAGGCAGAGCCTGTGACACAGCCTGTACCACAAACTACGCAGATTGAAAAAGCTCCCGAGCCTGTACCACCTTCACCTATGCCACAGAATGACAAGTCTGTCAATATTCCTGAGGGCATACCAAAAGCACTTGCCGACCTTATGAGGGCTAACGGAGTTGACGAAAGCGAAATCAGACAGGCGGTGTTTACACAGGGACACTACCCTTACGATACACCGATTACAAACTATGACCCACGATTTATTAACGGTTGCCTTGTGGGAGCGTGGAATAAGGTGTTTGAAGTGATACAGAGCAACCGTGACTTACCGTTTTAATAAGAAAGGAAGATGTATAAATGGATAGAGAATTTGGTTGGAACGACGAAATAACCGAAGAGGGCGGAAATTATGAACCGCTCCCCGAGGGTGATTATGATTTTACAGTAGCAAAGGTTGAGCGTGCTCGCTCACAGGGTAAAGGCAAACTGCCGCCGTGCAATATGGCAAAGGTGACTTTTGATGTGTGGGGAGCAGATGACAAGCGAGAAATTACAGTTAATTTCGTACTGCACTCCTCGCTTGAATGGAAGCTGTCACAGCTCTTTTTGTCCGTGTCAATGAAAAAGCACGGCGAACCGCTCCGTATGGACTGGACAGGCATTATCGGCAAGAAAGGTAAATGTCAGGTTATCATACGCAAATATGTCAAGAATGACGGTACAGAGGGCGTAACAAATGACATCAAGTATTTTTATGCCTACGATGAGCAGGTGACAACGGTATCTCCTGCCGTAGCACAGCCTGCACCTCAGCAGTATGTACAGCCTGCAACGCCAAATACTGCGATGCCGAATAACTGGACACCGGGTAGCTTTTAATGCAACTTCGACCGTATCAGAATGAAGCAAAGAATGCCGTTTTCTCCGAGTGGGAAAGCGGCAATTTAAAAACATTACTTGTCTTGCCTACAGGCTGTGGCAAGACGATAGTTTTTGCAAAAATCACCGAAGAATGTGTCCGTCGAGGTGACAGGGTGCTGATACTTGCCCACCGTGGAGAATTGCTCGACCAAGCGGCAGACAAAATCCAAAAGGCAACAGGACTTAATTCGTCGGTTGAAAAAGCCGAGCAAAGTTGCATAGGTTCGTGGAACAGGGTTGTTGTAGGCTCTGTACAGACGCTTATGCGTGAGAAAAGGCTGTCAAACTTTGACAGCGATTATTTCGACACAATCATTATTGATGAAGCACATCACTCAATCAGCGACAGCTATCAGCGTGTGCTTGAGCATTTTGACAATGCAAAAGTGTTGGGTGTTACCGCAACACCCGACCGAGGAGATATGAAAAATTTAGGAACAGTATTTGATTCGCTTGCGTATGAGTACACGCTCCCTAAGGCTATCAAAGAAGGATATCTGTCACCGATTAAAGCTGTGACAATACCGCTTACACTTGACCTTTCGGGAGTTGCCACACAGGCAGGAGATTTTAAAGCAAGCGACATTGACACGGCACTTGATCCGTATCTTTATCAGATTGCCGAAGAAATGAAAAAATACTGTAAGGACCGTAAAACTGTTGTGTTTTTACCACTTGTAAAAACATCGCAGAAATTTAAAGACATTTTGAACGAAAAAGGCTTTAAAGCGGCAGAGGTCAACGGCAACAGCGAAGACAGAGCAGAGATATTGCAGGACTTTGAAAACGATAAATACAATGTCTTGTGTAACTCAATGCTTTTAACCGAGGGTTGGGACTGCCCAAGTGTTGATTGCGTTGTTGTTTTAAGACCCACAAAGGTTCGGGGGCTTTACTGCCAAATGGTCGGCAGAGGTACAAGACTTGCTCCAGACAAGACGGAGCTTTTGCTACTCGACTTTTTGTGGCACACCGAAAGACACGAGCTTTGCAGACCTGCACATCTCATTTGCGACAATGAAGAAGTTGCACAAAAAATGACAGAAAACTTATCAGAACAGGCAGGCTGTCCGATTGACATTGAAGAAGCGGAGGAAAAAGCAAGTGAAGATGTTGTTGCTCAGCGTGAAGAGGCGCTTGCAAATCAGCTTGCGGAAATGCGAACACGCAAACGCAAACTTGTAGATCCGTTGCAGTACGAAATGTCAATTCAGGCGCAGGACCTTGCAGAATATGTTCCGGCATTCGGCTGGGAGTGTTCTCCGCCTACAGACAAACAGAAAGCAAAACTTGAAAAGCTCGGAATATTCCCTGATGAAATTCAGAGTGCCGGCAAAGCAAAACTTATTCTTGACAGGCTCGAAAAGCGAAGAATTGAGGGCTTAACCACACCTAAACAAATCCGTATGCTTGAAAGCAGAGGTTTTCAGCACGTGGGCAAATGGCAGTTTGACGAAGCGTCAGCTTTGATTTCAAGGATTGCCGCAAACGGTTGGAGAACTCCGAAAAACATTAACCCGAAAACATATGTACCGCAAAGCGAGGTGAATACGGTTGGACTTACTTAATGCACTTGAATACATCAGTCCGTCAGAGCTTGACTACCAAGACTGGGTAAATGTCGGAATGGCACTCAAACAAGAGGGATACAGCGTAAAGGACTGGGACGATTGGAGCAGAGCAGACAACCGCTATCACAACGGTGAGTGTGAAAAGAAATGGCAGAGCTTTAACGGCTCTGCCTCACCTGTCACAGCAGGCACGATAGTCCAAATGGCAAAAGACAGAGGTATGACTTTCCGTGAATCGAAAGAACTCGGCTGGAATGATGAAATTGCTTTTGAACAGGGCGATATCGGAGTAACAGCCTGTGAGGGTGTAAAGTTTCACGAGCCTGCAAACTGGAATCCTGTGAATGAAATTGTAACCTACCTTGAAACCCTCTTTGACAGCTCCGAAAATGTCGGCTATGTAACCGAAACTTGGGAGAAGAACGATAACGGCAAGGTTAAATATCTGCCCACAAAGGGCAGTTGTGACCGTACGGCAGGTGAGCTTATTGCCGCACTTAATAACTGTGACGGCGATATCTCAAATGTATTTGGTGATTACAAACCCGAGGCAGGGGCGTGGATAAGGTTCAATCCATTGGACGGCAAAGGCGTTAAAAACGAGAATGTAACCGATTATCGTTATGCTCTCGTGGAATCTGACTGTATGGCTCTTGAAGAACAAAATGCAATCATCAGAGAGCTTGAATTGCCTGTTGCGGTACTTGTTTATTCGGGCGGAAAATCAGTCCACGCTATAGTTAAGATTGATGCTACGAACTATGACGAGTACCGCAAAAGGGTTGATTACATCTACAACGTATGCAATAAAAACGGCTTTGAAATCGACAAGCAGAACCGCAATCCGTCAAGGCTGAGCCGTATGCCCGGTGTTATCCGCAACGGCAAAAAGCAGTTTATCATTGACACAAACATCGGTAAATCAGACTTTGCCGAGTGGAAAGACTGGGTGGAAAGTATCAACGATGACTTACCTGATCTTGACAACCTTGCAGATTTTTTTGAAAATCCTCCTGAACTTGCTCCGCCTCTGATTGAGGGAGTATTGCGACAGGGACATAAAATGCTTCTCGGCGGACCCTCAAAAGCAGGTAAGTCATTTGGTCTTATCGAATTGTGTATTGCAATTGCAGAGGGAACAGAATGGTTCGGCTTTAAGTGTGCGCAGGGCAATGTCTTGTATGTGAATCTTGAGCTTGACCGTGCGTCCTGCTTTCATCGCTTTAAAGATGTGTATGAAGCATTAGGACTTGAACCAAAAAACTTAAACAGAATTGATATATGGAACTTGCGTGGTAAGTCCGTACCTATGGATAAGCTCGCCCCTATGCTCATACGCAGAGCTTTAAAAGGCAACTTTATAGCCGTAGTAATTGACCCGATATACAAGGTTATTACAGGCGATGAGAACAGCGCAGACCAAATGGCACACTTTTGCAACCAGTTTGACAAGGTATGTACCGAAATCGGTTGTGCGGTAATTTACTGTCACCACCATTCCAAAGGTGCTCAGGGCGGTAAAAAGTCAATGGACAGAGTTTCGGGTTCGGGTGTTTTTGCCCGTGACCCTGACGCACTCCTTGACCTTACAAGGCTTGAAATCAGCGAAGATTTGATGAAGCAGCAAAAGGATGAAAGAACCTGTAAAATCTGCAAAGACTGGATAGGTCGTTTTAACCAAATCAGCGAAGTGTGTTCGCAGGACGATTTGGTAATGGCAAATAATATGATTGACATCGCACGCAAAACGCTTCCTGAACAGTCTTTTAAGCTGATGATGTCAGATGTTGCCCGTGCCGAAAAAACCGTAAAAGGGATGTCAGCGTGGAGAATAGAGGGTACTCTGCGAGAGTTTCCGGCATTTGATGCACTTAACCTTTGGTTTGATTATCCGATACACAAATCAGATACAACAGGTGTGTTGAAAGACTGTAATTTTGAGGGCGATTTTAACCCGCCTTACAAGAAGAATTTCGGTAAGAAAAAGAGTGAATCGGAACGCAAAAAAGAACGCTCAGAATCTATTATGACAGCGTTTACTGCAGAAGAAAATAACGGTCAGGCAGATATAAATGACATTGCTACATATCTTGGAGTTACCGAAAAAACAGTCCGAAATCGATTAAAAGAGCACGGCGGATTTTGGGTTGACGGCGGTAAAACAGGATTAAAGGAAAAGGAAAAAGTCGAATAAATTTTCCCTTTCCGTCAAATTTGGAAGGAAAATTTTATCGAGAATTTCCCTTTCCGTGAAGGAAAATAAGGAAAATTTCCCGAGATTTTCCTTTTCTAAAAATGACGGAAAATGACTTTTTTCTCGAGATTTTCCGAGGGAAAGAAAAAGTATATATACTACCGTATATATAAACGATGTCCGTTCCCTAAGGTCACAGGGGTGAAGTAGTTGTGCGAAGCTTACGCACAACAACTCCTTCCCCTGACCTGTGACTAAAAGCAAAATTTTAAACTTAAGAAAGGAATGGTAAAAAATGGCAAAATGCAAATCGACTTCAAAAGATAAAAGATTAAAAGTCGCTAAAAGAATGCCTCCACTAAAACGAAGAAAAGATGGAGAGGATTATTGTTATATCAACGACGAAGTAATGAAGTGGATTTCCAAAAATCCTGCGTTGATAAGTTATGTATTGGATAAGGTAGCCGCTAATGGATACATAGTTTACGACCCAAAATTAAAAGTATGGCACGGAGCTGATTATTATGAAATCGAATGCAACGAAGACTGAATTTTTTATGGCGATGATACCGCCGACCGTAACGGCACAGGAACATAAAGTTATGGTAAAAAACGGCAAACCTGTTTTTTACAATCCGCCTGAGGTAAAACAGGCAAGAGAAAAACTCACATCACATTTGGCAAAGTTCAAACCGTCAGACCCGTACAAGTCGGGTGTCAGGTTAATAACAAAGTGGTGTTTTCCTCGTGGTAAACATCAGGACGGCGAATATCGTATAACAAAACCTGACACGGACAATCTGCAAAAAATGCTAAAAGATTGTATGACCGCTCTCGGCTTTTGGTCTGATGACGCACTTGTTGCAAGTGAGATATGTGAAAAGTTTTGGGCAGAGGTTCCGGGTATTTACATTGAGGTGGAAGAACTGTGAATATCTCAGAAGTTAAACGCAACCTTGAAAGAGTTGTGCTGTATAACGGTGCAGAATACGTTCTGAAAGGCTGTATCATCAGACGGAATACAACGGGTCGGTTTTACTATCAGGCAGAGCTTATGGACACCAAAGCCAAAAGCTCGTTGATTGTAACTGCACTTGATAAGATTGACGAAAGGAGAGAAAGCATTGAAAGCGAGAATACCCGTTAAGCTTAAAAGAGAAGCTATGGCGGAGATTAACCGCCTTGCCGACAGGGAATACCAGAAAGTCAAGGACAAAGAAATCAATGACCTGACAAGGCGAATTTTTAAGACTATCGTATTTGCCTTGCATAAGGATTTCGGCTTTGGCAGGGACAGATGTGCAAAAGCTTTGAGGTCGATGACCGAAATAATTGAACACTCCGACACTGACGAAGTGTTTTGGGAGCATATCGACCGTGTGGTTATCGACAAGCTGAAACTTGAATTTGAGAAGCGGGACTATACCGACAATGGAAAAGTTGTTAATTTTGAAGGAGACGAAGAAAATGATTGATTGTACGAAAACTACAAACTACTTCACCGAGAAGTTGCGGATGACGAAAAGAACAAAGAACGGACTGTGTAAAATTAAGTGTAGCAACTGTCCTTTGTGTAGTAATAACAACGGTGAAGGTTTATCGTGTCCAACCTTTGAAATGTATTATCCCGAAAAGGCGGTTAAGGCTGTACAGAGGTGGAGCGATGCACATCCGCCAAAAACTTATTTGTCCGAACTACTAAAGCATTATCCAAACATTTCGCTTGAGGATAATGGAACACCCAATTTTTGTCCTTATCGTTTAGGGCTTATGAGCATAGATGATTGCAGAAAAGACCATAACTGCGTTGAGTGTTGGAATCAGCCTATTGAGAAAGGTGAAGAGCGATGAAAAGATATATTGATGCAGATAAATTTATCGAATATTTAGGCTTCGAGAACACCGAAGAAGAACGAGATGAAAATGTCGGTGAAATTGTTACACTACAAGATTTTGACAATCAGATAGCAGAAGATGTTCAAGAAGTTAAACACGGAAAGTGGGTATCGACTGGAAATGCTTTAGGGTACACTGAGTATCATTGCTCAGAGTGCGATAATTATTTATTCTTAGATTCCAAGGATAGCGAGTTATATCCATACTGCCCTTATTGCGGTGCGAAAATGGACAAGGAGTGTGAAAATTAATGGCATTCCCCGAAAAGCTAAAAGCGTTAAGACTTGAAAATGGATTAACGCAAGATGAACTGGGTGAAAAACTCTATTTGAGCAGAACAAGTATATCTTACTATGAGCAAGGAAAATTTGAGCCTAATATCGAAACCATAATAGCTGTAGCGGATTTATTTAACATCACAACAGATGAATTGTTGAGGTGAGGTGTGAACACAATGACAAACTTTGAAAAAATCAAACAGATGTCAATTGATGAAATGGCTCGGAGTTGTATGAATTTTTTCGACTGCCCGTATGGAACTTCGTATGTTGGCTGTCATATGGAAAAGCGATTCAATAACAGCTGTATTGACTGCACAAAACATTGGCTTGAAAGTGAGGTAGAAGAATGAAAATTGAAGAATTAAAACAGCATATAGAAGAATGTGTAGAACTCTTATCCAAAAAGCAAAAACAAGTATATGACAGCAAAAAGCGAAGAGGAAAAGACTTTTATATATTTGAAGGAATGATAACTGCATACGCAAGGGTAGGTCATTTTCTTGAAAATTTGGAGGAGTGATATAGATTGACGGTTAAAGATTATTTATATTCGGTCAGGGTTTCGGATAAGCTGATCAGAACGAAAGAACACGAGCTGTCGAAACTTAGGCTGAATATTGCACAGGTATCGGTTAAGCAGAACGAGCCTGTTAAGACATCAGGAGTGAATGACCCTATGCGGATTGTTGACAGGATTGCAGACCTTCAGGCTGAAATCAATCGGGAAATTGACAATCTTGTGCGGTTGAAAACTGAAATCCGCAGTAAAATCAACGCACTTGACGATTACCGTTACATTGCAATTTTGACTGAGTATTACATAAATTGTCAGAGGTGGGAGGATATTGCCGAAAGTATGGAAATGAGCGTAAGGCATACCCTGAGATTGCACGGCGAAGCGTTACAGGCGTTCCGAAAAAAGTTCGATTTCTCGTAAAATTATTTTGAAATGTCATTGAATGTCACCCTTACCCTGCGTATAATGGTATTATGAAAGTTTGACAAACAGAGCAACATCAAAAGTGTTACTTTTTATGACAACTACGGCGAAAGAATAAAACAAATTGACGTTAAAGGTAGACCTCATAATGGAATGATGCCACATACCCATTTGGGTTATGAACATAATGAAATTGGAGATCGTCAATTGACTGATAAAGAACAGAAATATGTAAGTGTATTATTGAATAAATGGGAAAGAAAAAGAAAACACTTGAATATTTAGAAATTTATTGATATAATATTATAAACGCAGGGGATAGTTTAAATAGGAAAACAGTTTTTACAGATTCCGGTGCAACTCCGGAAACCTGTGTTTAAAGACAGTACAGAAATGTGCTGTCTTTTCTTTTGCTTATTTTTAGAAAGGGCGGTGATACCGTGAAAGACAAATTAAATGCAAGACAGAGGAAGTTTGCGGAATATTATGCGCAGAGCGGTAACACCGTTCAGAGTGCGATACAGGCAGGATATTCAGAAAATTACGCAAACGCAAGAGCGTATGAATTGTTGGAGAATGTTGGAGTTTCAAAATACATCAAAGAGCTTTCCGATAAGCTCAAGGACGAGCGCATTATGAGTGCAAAGGACAGACAGGTTGTTTTGTCCGACATTGCAAGGAATGACGGGCAGGACACCTCCGACAGAATCAGGGCGATTGACACGCTCAACAAGATGACGGGTGAATACACCGTTAAGGTTGACGCAAAGGTTGAGCAGTCCGAAAAGCTATCAGATGTGTTCAGACAGTTGGGCGGTGAGGGCTTGAGTGAGTAGCTTTCCTTTGTCGCAAAAATACATTGACTTCATCAACACAACGAATGTGTCAGCTGAATTTCTTGAAGGCACGACAGCCTCGGGAAAAACAACAGTCGGAGCGGGCGTAAAGTTTATGCGAATGGTGTCGCAAAGTAAAAAGAAGATACACGCCATTGCCGCCAAGACAACTGGTAAAGCCGAAGAAACCATTATTCAGCAGGATAACGGTATTCTCGACCTGCACCGTAACGCAGTTTACTGTGGCAACGGCGACAAGGATTACAAGCTGCCGCATATCAAGTTTGAGGGCAAAATTATCTATATTCTCGGTTACAGCAGTCGGGATAAGTGGGAAATGGTTCTCGGTGCGCAGTTTGGGTGCGTTTATATTGACGAAATCAACACCGCCGATATCGAGTTTATCCGAGAGATGTCAACCCGTAATGACTATATGCTTGCAACGCTGAATCCCGATGATCCGAGCCTGCCTGTGTATAAGGAGTTTGTCAACCGCTCCCGTCCTTTTAAAAAATATGAAAACGATGTTCCTCCCGAGATTACTGCGGAGCTTACCGAAGAACCTGTACCGAATTGGCGGTATTGGTTCTTTTCTTTTGCCGACAATTTAAGTCTTACGCCCGAGCAGATTGAGAAGAAAAAGAACTCTGCACCGAAAGGTACAAAGCTCTATAAAAATAAAATCTTAGGTTTGCGAGGCAGAGCAACAGGTCTTGTGTTCCCGAATTTTGAGAGGGCAAGACATATCAAATCAAAAGAGTGGGCAGGAAAGTTTTTGAACTGTAACCGCAAGTCGGAACACTTTGTTCAGTTCACCGCAGGTCTTGATACCGCCTATTCGCAGAAGTCGCCTGACACTATCGCAATGACATTTTACGGCATTACCAATCACGGCAAGTGTGTTCAGCTTGATGAAAGAGTTTATAACAACGCTGAAATGCAAACACCTATTGCCCCGAGTGACACGGTGAAGAATTTTATTGATTTCCTTGACCGCAACCGTGATGAATGGGGCTTTGCACGCACGGCTTTTATTGACAGCGCCGACCAAGCGACTATTACCGAATTTCAAAAGTATAAGCGACAGCACGGCTGTGTCTATGACTTTGCAAATGCATGGAAGAAAACGAAGATTATCGACCGAATCAATCTTGTACTCGGCTGGCTTGCCACCGACTGTTATTTTGTGCTTGAACATTGTAAAAACACGATTGCCGAGTTTGAAATTTATAGCTGGCGAGAGGATAAAGACAACACACCCGAGGACGGTCACGACCATTGCATTAACAGCGGTCAATATGCGTGGCTGCCGTTTAAAAATATTATTGGAAGTGAAATAAATGGGGCTGATTAACAGAATGGCTGAATCTATCAGATCTGGAATTAAAAACTTTTTGCAGATTACTCCTGCAAGCGACAAAACAATTACCGTCACCGAAACAAGCAATCATCTGACCGAGTGCTTTATCAATCGCATTTGGTATTGGGGCAACAGCAGACAGCTTGCGGAGCTGTACAGGCAGATTGATACAAACAAAACTATGTTTTGGGCGGCAAAAAGCACAAAGGGGCTTGAAATCCGTAAAATACACACGGGCTTGCCGGCACTCATCTGCGAAACGCTTGTGAATATCGTAATTTCCGACTACAACGGCACAGATGTTACAAGTAAAAATTCAACCGCTTATGCAGAGCGTTGGGAAGATATTGAAAAGCAGAACAAATTGTCCGACACGGTTAAACAAATGCTTCGTGACCTATGTGTTGTCGGTGACGGTGCTTTTAAGGTCAGTTTTGACACGGCTGTATCAGATGTTCCGATTGTTGAATGGTATCCTGCCGAAAACATCGACTTTACATATGTGCGTGGCAGAATCCGAGAGGTTAAGTTTTACACCGATTACACGCAAAAACACCGCCGTTACCGCTTTGAAGAAACATACGGTTACGGCTATATTCACTATGCTTTGTATGATGACAACGGCAAAGAGATTGACCTGCACACGGTTGACGCTCTTTCGTGGATTGATTCAAAGGGTGTTACATTTGACGAATCATATATGTGGGCTGTACCTGTCCTTTACGGCAAATCGTGCCACAAGGGCAGAGGTGCAGGCATTATCGGCATAAAAACAGACGCTTTCGACAGCCTTGATGAAGTGTGGTCACAGTGGATGGACGCACTCAGAGCCTGCCGAACAAAGCAGTATGTGCCTGATTGCCTTGTTCCGAGAAATCCCGAAACCTGTCAGCCAATATCGCCAAATCCGTTTGACAACCGATTTATCACCGTGGGCAACGATATGTCTGAAAACGGCAACGGCAACAGGATTTACACCGAAAGTCCGCAGATTCAGCACGAAAGCTATTTGAGTTCATACATTACTGCCCTCGACCTCTGCTTACAGGGCATTATATCGCCGTCAACTCTCGGCATTGATACGAAGAAGCTTGATAATGCAGACGCTCAGCGTGAAAAGGAAAAGACAACCCTTTACACAAGGCAGAACCTTGTCAAAATTACGCAGAACGCACTTCAAAGCCTTGTTGCAGTTGTACTCAATGCAGACGGTGAACTTAACGGCAAGGGTATTGTTGAGGGCTTGGAAGTATCCGTAAACTTCGGCGAATATGCAAATCCGAGCTTTGAAAGTCAGGTTGAAACCGTGTCAAAAGCAAGACAGGGTGGTTTGATGTCAGTTAAAACCTCGGTTGATGAGCTTTACGGCGACAGCAAGTCGGAGGATTGGAAAGCCGAAGAGGTGCAGAGAATTAAGGAAGAACAGGGCATTGCAGGCGAAGAAGAAAAATCGGAGCTTGACGATGTGGACCTTACCGACACAGAAGAACCTGACAATAACGCAGATGATGAAGAAAATGCGGAAAATAATGCGAAAAAACCGAAAGCAATCCCGAACAGAACGATACACAGGTAAACAATGAGTGATTACAATATCAGAGAAGCCTTTGAAAAAATCGAAGATGAACTGATTGACAGCATGATGAGAAATTTCAGTCGTCACAGAGCCGAAGAAACCAAAGAGGGTTACAACTGGACACAATGGCAGGCTGAACAGCTCAAAAGTCTTGAAGAGTACCGTAAGCACAACGCAAAGAAATTCGGCAAGCGTTTCAAAACCATTAACAGCAAGGTTGAAGAGATGATTCGCACCGCCAAAGCTGACGGAAATGCAAGTCAGGAGGCAGAAATTCTTGAAGCTGTCAAGGACGGTTTCAAAGCCCCGAAAAAGCCGTCAGGACACAGCACAGCCGAGTTTTTTAAGGTGAATGACCGTAAACTTGACGCACTCATAAAATCGACCACAGACGATTTAAAGAGGGCAGAAACGGCAGTTTTGCGTATGAGCAACGACAAGTACCGCAAGGCGATTTTTAACGCACAGGTTGCAATGAACACGGGTGCGGTTACATACGAAAAAGCCGTTGATATCGCCTGCAAAGATATGCTCAACGCAGGTCTTAATTGTGTGGAATACCAAAACGGTGCAAGGCATACGCTCTCGGATTATGCGGATATGGCGGTTAAAACAGCCAACAAAAGAGCCTATCTGCGTGGTGAGGGCGAAAAGCGAGCCGAATGGGGGGTATCCCTTGTTGTTGTGAACTCAAGACAGGGCGGTTGCCCCGATTGTGCAAAATATATCGGCAAGGTGTTTATTGACGATGTTTATTCAAACGGCAAAAAGTCAGACGGAAACTATCCGCTTCTCTCAGCCGCAATCAAGAACGGTTTGTTTCATCCGAGATGTAAGGACAGCACAAGTACATATTATCCCGAACTTGATGATTTGGACGCACCGTTGTCTGAAGATGAAATCAAAGAGCTTGACCGTCAGCGAGGAATTGAGGAAAAACAGCAGTATGCACAGCGACAGGCAGAACGCTTTGACCGCCGTGCCGAATACAGTCTTGACGAGGACAATAAACGCATTGCCCAAACCCGAGCCGATGAGTGGCACGATAGGGCGAATACGCTTGAAGAAAAGACAAAGCAATTCTCACTAAACACCAATGAACAGAAATATTACAGACCTGTTTTTGAAGAAGATATATCAAAAACTTTTGAACGCAAAATTGAGGGCGAAACAATTACAATTGATACCCACAAGGCAAATACATTGTGTGATAATGTTTATATTTCAGATAAGGTAAAGCTAAAACGAAAAGAACTTCATAATTTTGATATGCAAGTGAGAAAAGCGTTTGATATGCTCGGAGAGGTTGAAACAAGCGGAAAGCCTGAAATTTGTATTGTCACTCCCGAAGAAATGCGAGTAAATGCTATTGCTTCATATATGCCAATGCAGAATGTTCTAAATGTCAATTCAGCATACTTTTCAACAAGTGATTTGTCAGGCTTACAAGAAAACTTGGCTTGTCCGCAAGACAGATTGAGTACAATTCTGCACGAACTGATTCATTGGCAAGACGCTAAAAATTACAGAGCAAAATTCGGAAGTATTAACGATTATTTTGAATATTGCGATTACCTTAATAAAATTTATGCTCCAAAGGTTGAAAAATTGATAAATAACGGTTATAATATAGAGGATATAAGTGAGTATGCTTTTGAATGCTTAAAAGATAAAGCTATGGATGAAGTGTATAACGAGTACAGAGTCAGCAAACTTTTAGGGTGATGATAGTATGAGATTGATACAAACTGAAGAACAAAAATCTCTATGGAATGCGTTTAAGCCGTACCTTGTAACAAATGGTTTAAATGTCACTTTGCGTGAAGATGCTCCACAAGAAGCTAAAGATGCTGAAGCACTTTACAGTAAGCTTAGAGAGAAACAAAAAATGCAATATCTAAAAGATAGTGGCATAATCTAACCGCTCCGTAAAAAGGGCGGTTTTGTTATATGCAATTCACAAAAACAGCATAAAATTACGAATTGAGCATTTTATAATCGACAGCAATGTTGATTATAGGGTGCTTTTTGCATTTAAACCGGTCGAAATCGACCAGTTTAAAATATTGAAAAGGTGGTGACAGAATGAAAATCAGAGTAACAACAGCATTTAATGACAGGCAGAACGGTTATGTAACCCGACCTGTGAATGAAGTTTTTGAATGTTCCGAGCAGAGAGCAAAGGAACTCATTGACGGCGGTTTTGCAGAAGAGGTCAAGTCTGACGCTCCCAAAAAGCCGAGAACCAAAGCAGAAAAAACAGTTAAAACAGAAAAAGCAGATTAAGCACTTTACGAATATGTAAGGTGCTTTTTTATTGTCCGAAGACATTAAACTACGGGAGACACCGTGCAAAACTGAAACAGAGAGACACTCTATGAACTGATTACGGGAGACACCCGAAAAACTGAAAGGATATGAAAAATGGCAGAACCAAATCTAACACCAACCCCCAATGAACCGACACCTGCACCGCAGGGAACACCACAGGAAAACGCTCCTGCCTTTGATTACGACAAGCTCGCAAGCCTTATTACAGGCAAACAAAGCGTGACAGAGGACACCGTGTTGAAGTCTTATTTTAAGGAGCAGGGATTGTCAGCCGATGAGATGAAAGAGGCTATCGGTGCTTTTAAAAAGCAGAAAGCCAAGAACACTCCCGACTTTGCAAAAATGCAGTCGGAAGTTGAATCTGCAAACAACGCAAAGCTTATGGCAGAAGTCAACCAATCGGCAACCCTCGAAGCCGTAAAACAGGGCGTTGACATTGCAACCGTTCCGTATGTGCTTAAAATTGCAGACTTTTCAAAGGCTGTGACAGACGGCAAGGTCAATGCGGAAAAGCTGACAGAGGCTGTTAAAAAGGTGCTTGACGATATCCCCGCACTCAAGGGCAAACCAGCCGAGAACGGCACAGGAGTTAAGAAAATCGGCGGTGACGGCAACGGTACATCGGACGGTACAAAACCAAAGGCAAATGTTCCTACCAAAAAATGGAACAGATTTAATATTTAACCAAAGAAAGGATTGAAAAATTATGGCAAACACAAATAACTATGCCGAGCAGTTCAGCCCTGATCTGCTCGAAATTCTTATGCAGGGCACACTCACATCACCATTCATCACTTCAAATGTAAAGTGGGTTGGCGCAAGAACTTTCCACTTCACACAGATGAGCACATCAGGCTTTAAGAACCACAATCGCAACGGCGGTTGGAACAAGGGCAAATATACACAGACAGATGTTCCTTTCACTTGCGAGCACGACAGAGATATTGAGTTCCTTGTGGATAAGGCAGATGTTGACGAAACTAACGCAACCGCAAAGGTTGAGAATATTTCAAAGGTGTTTGAGCAGACACAGGTTGCTCCCGAAACAGACGCACTTTTCTTCTCAAAGGTTGCAGCAAAGGCTCAGGCAACAGACGGCTACCATTCTTCAACAAAGACATCGGAGTGGACTAAGGAGAACGCTTATTCAAAGCTCAAAACAATTCTTTCTGCCGGCAAGCTCCGCAGATACAAGGCAAGAGGCACACTTGTTGCCTATGTGACATCTCACATTATGGACTGCCTTGAACAGTCAACAGAGTTCACTCGTAAGATTGAGCTTACACAGATTGCAGAGGGCGGTATCGGCATTGAAACAAGAGTGACCGAGATTGACGGTTGCCCTATCATCGAGGTTATTGACGATGAGCGTTTCTACGATAACTTCAACTTTAACCCCGATGACGGCGGTTTTGAGCCTGCAACAGGCGCTCACAAAATCAATGTTCTTGTTGCTTGCGGTGAAACCTGCAAGACTGTTCCGAAGATTTCAAGCATTTACTTCTTTGCTCCCGGCTCACACACAGAGGGTGACGGCTGGCTCTATCAGAACCGTTCACTTTCCGACACATTCGTATTCCCGAACGGCAAGGACGGCAAAATTGACAGCATTTATGCCGATGTTGACACAACGGCGGTTGCGTAATGTATGCCGATTACATTGAACATCAGGGCGGAGATGAAAACAGTATTATCTCTGCCGAACACATTGATGTTCTGACTTTTAACCGCATTGATTTTGAAAAACTTTCGGAAATGCAGAAGAGAATCATCAGCAGAGTGCATAGCAGACTTACTGCTTTTGAAGAAGAAAATGCCGATATGATTTCTTCCTACCTGAAAAGCTATTCAATCAACGGCACATCAATGGAATTTGGCGCAAGCTGGAATTTAATGTGTATCAGCGGAGTGGCAATTCCTGCCGACCTCTATGCGTTGCTAAAATCAACAGGACTTTGTTATCCTGCAATCTGAAAGGTGCGTGAAAACCGTGAAATTTCCGTCACTTGTAAAAAAGCAGTTCTGCAAAACTCCTGTCGAGGTCACAATCTACGGTGAGGGTGTTACCGAAGACGGAGCACCCCTGACCGTGTTTGAATGCAAAAATCTGTATCCCTCCGACAGCTTGCACCCGTCAGCAACCCTGCACGGTGGCTCTGCCTTGTGTAATATGCAGTCAAAGGCAAAGACGGTCTATACCAAAGAGCAGAAAATTGTTCAGGTGTCGGCTGTCTTGCTTTTTGACGGCGACATTGCTCCCGACAGCCCCACTTTAAGCGGTGGCTTTGTAATCCTTGACGGCGTAAAACGAAACATCGTACAGGGTACAAAACACCGCAACCCCGACGGCAAAGTTAATTTTACGGAATTGGATGTGATTTAATGGGATTTTCGGTATCATCAAAAATCAAACTCAATATGCCTGTTGTAAAACAACTTGACAAGGCAAAGCAACAGGCTCTTGAACAGACAGGTGACGCACTTCTTAAACAGGTGAAAAACACGCAGGTAATGCCGTTTGATACGGGTAATCTTCAGAACGAAAACACCTTTGAAGATTGTGCGCAGAGTTGGAACGGCACGGTTAAAATTGTGTCAAGCACTCCGTATGCAAGGCGGTTGTATTTTCATCCCGAGTATAATTTCAGCCGTAAGGAAAACATTGCCGCCGGCGGTAAATGGTTCTCACCGTGGCTTGAGGGCGGTACACGGCAGAATTTTTGCAGTCGGGCATTTGTGAGATTTTACAGAAAGGAAGCAGGACTTTGATTTACTTATCGGACATCAGAGATTGGCTCAAAAGCGTTACCTCAGCCGAGCATTATTACATCGGCAAACTTGACAACAAGCAGGACAGGTCAATCGGTGTGTATTCATTAAAGCAGTCGGGAACACCCACAAGGGCAATCGGCGGTGAAAGCACCTACGATACAATAAGCGTGTCTTTGCTTATCCATTACACCGACAACGCAAGAGAAACCGAGGAGTTTGCACGCAGACTTTACGAAACGCTTTACGACATTAAAAATGTTGAAATTAAGGAACACAAAATCTATATAATCGAACTGCTCACGGAAGAACCCGTTGATGTGGGAACAGACGACAAGGGTGTGTATGAGCAGGTCATTGAAGTTAAATTTTATTACGAAAGGAAGTAATTTTATGGCAAAAGTTGAATCGGGAGTATTCCCGTGCTATGAAAATCAGTTTGCGGTTGGCAAGGCAGGAACAGAATCCGCCACGACAAATATTGCTAACTGCGAAGAATTTTCTGTTGCATTTGACAACGGTGTCGAGGAATGGACAGCCTTTGAAAACGAGGGCTGGAAGTCAAGGCTTATGACAGCAAAGTCAATCACAATTTCGGTAAAGGGCAAGCGTACAATCGGTGACGCAGGCAATGACCAGATTGCCGCCCTTGCATTTGAAAACGGCAGAAAGACAGAAGTTTCGTTTATGTGGACCTTCCCTAACGGTGCAACCGTCCTCTTTAAAAATGCAGTTGTATCCGTTACATCAAACGGTGCAGGCGCAAGTACGGGTGTTGCTCCGCTTGAATTTGAAGTTATGTCAAACGGCAAACCCGTATATACAGCAGCCGCTTAAAAAACGAAAGGAATGAACGATTATGTCAAAGTTAATTGATATTACAGACAAGCTTAATTTTGAGGAAAAGCCGAGTGTCAGAGTTAAAAATGTTGACCTTGCAGTCAACAATGACGCAGTTTCAATGCTCAAAGTTGCGGCACTTTTTGAGGACGGCAACGGTAAAAGTAAAGATGTTATCGAAATGTATCATCTTCTTTTTGATGAATCCGAGAGAGAAAAGATTGAAAAGTTAAAGCTGAATATGCACGATTTCAACGCCCTTATCAGCGAATCTGCCAAAATTGCAACAGGCGATTTGACTGACGAGGGGGAAGCTCAGACCCCGGCTACGACCTGATTGATGACTTTGATTTAATCGTGTCGAGCTTTCGCTCGGAGTACGGGGTCAGCATTTATTCAAAGGATTTTGCTAAAATGAGTTGGAATGAGTTCTGCTCACTTCTGCAAGGCTTAGGACCCGAAACACCGCTTGCAAGAACGGTTCAAATTCGCCTTGAAACCGACAAAGAAGTCTTGAAAAACTTTACTTCGTCACAGCATAAAATCCGCAACAAATGGCGGTCAAGGAATGTAAAGCACTATTCAGACGAAGATATGAACACCGTTCTTGCAGAATTTCAAAACTTCTTCGCTAATCTGTAAATTTGTACATAATTTTCGCTGTATCTACAAAATTCTTGACAATGTTAATATATAGTGATAAAATGTAACATACACTAACAAATTTATTAAGGAGAGTGTATGTTTATGAAATGTCCACATTGCGGAAACGAATTAAAGGACGATGCAAAATTTTGCGACAAGTGCGGTGCAGGCTTTGGCGGAAACGATTCAACCTCGGCAACCGTAAATCCTGTAAATGCGAAGAAGAAAATTTACAAGCGTTGGTATTTTTGGGTTATTATCGTTGTTGCTATTATGATTGTTGGCGGTGTAAACGGTGCAATTAACGGTAACAGCGGTTCAAACAAATCAAAGCAGGAAACTACTGTTGCAAATCAGAGTTCAGAAAAAACAACTGAAAAAGCGACAGAAGCACCGACCACAAAAGAAGTTGCAACAGAAAAGCCTACTAAAGACCCGAAGAAGGTTGAAAAAGAATTTAAAGACGGTTGCAAAACAGTCGACTTTAAAACTCTTTCAAGAAACCCTGACAAGTACAAAGGTAATGACTACAAGTTTGAAGGTCAGATTATTCAGGTTCAGGAAGGCTGGGGCGATTCGGTTGACCTGAGAATCAATATAACCAAAGAAGAAAATGAGTATCTTGATGAACCATTGTGGACTGATACAATCTACGCAACTGTAGAAATTCCTGACGGTGCGGACAAACTCCTTGAAGATGATGTAATCACATTCTGGGGAACTTGTGACGGCGACTATACATATGAAACCGTAATGGGCAACAATGTGTCACTTCCGAAAATCGACATCAAATACTACGAACTCAACAAATAAAACAAAAAGCCACTCCAAATGGGGTGGCTGTTCTTTTGCAAAAATTTTATTGGCGTACATCATAACGGTGTGCGCTGTTTTTATGCCTGTTTTTAAAAAATCTAAAATGAAAGGAAGTGGTGAATATGGCGACAAAGGCGGGTGAAATTGAGCTTGATGTCAGGCTGACAGGGGATGATATTTCCAAAACATTGCATAAGATTTCCGATTCAATTACAAAAAAGTTTGATTCGGCATTTTCAAGTCTTTCAAAAGATTTTGAAAATGTAAGCACGGATATGAAACAGTCCTTTTCAAAGGTTTCGGAGGGCGTTTCTCAGAAAACCGAGAAAGAGTTTTCAAACATCAAAGGCAGCGGTGAGCAGTTAAGCAATTCGGTTTCATCTTCGTTTAAGAAAATCGGTACAGCTGTGGTTGCCGCCTTTTCCGTTGCCAAAATCAAGGAGTTCGGTCAGCAGTGCATTGAATCGGCTGCGGAAGTCAATGCGGCAAATTCGCAGTTTGAGCAGACATTCGGCACAATGCAGTCGCAGGCAGAATCAGCCATTCAGAGTGTTGCCAATCAGAGCGGTATTCTTGAAACCCGATTGCAGGGCGTCGGCACAAGCATTTATGCCTTTGCAAAAACTACTGGAATGGACAGTTCAAGTGCTTTGGGTATGATGCAGGAGGCTTTGCAGGTAACAGCCGATAGTGCCGCATATTATGACCGTTCGCTTGAAGACACCGCAGAAAGCCTGAAATCGTTTCTCAAAGGCAACTTTGAAAATGATGCCGCACTCGGTTTGTCCTGTACTGAAACCACACGAAATGCGGCGGCTAATAAGCTGTATGGCAAGTCATTTACGGATTTGTCGGAATCGCAGAAACAGCTCACGCTTTTGCAAATGGTCAAGGACGCTAATCAGCTTTCGGGTGCTATGGGACAGGCAAGCCGTGAAGCAGACGGTTGGGAGAATGTAACAGGCAACCTCAGAGAAAGTTGGAAACAGCTCCTTGCCGTAGTCGGTCAGCCTATTTTACAGGTGGCAACTCAGGTTGTAAAGCGGTTGAGTTCCGCACTTGCGACTTTAACGGAATATGCCAAAGGTGCGGTTGAATCGCTTTCAAAGGTCTTCGGCTGGGATACAGGCAACAACACCGCAAGCAATATCAAATCTGCATCCGATTCTGCCAAAAGCCTTACGAATACGGCAGATGACAGTTCAAAGTCACTTGATAATGTTCAGAAAAGTTCCGAAAAAGCAAAGAGAAGTGTTGCGGGCTTTGATAAGCTGAATGTGCTTTCAAGCTCTGACAGCTCATCTTCAAAGTTAGACACCTCCTCATCAAAAAGCTCTTCAGGCGGTTCATCGGGCGGAGCTGTTGCAAAGAATGTTGTCAAGGACACAAGCAAAAACCTTTCGGGAGCATTCAAAAATCTATACGAAAAAAGCGGATTCAAAGGCTTTGTCGAGAATGTACAGAAAGGTATTAACAAGGTTGATTGGTCAGCTATAGGCAAGAACTGCAAGACCGTTTTTGATAATGCTGTTCCCATAGTTCAAAAGGCATTCGGCACAATGCAAAAGGTCGGTTCTGCAAAACTCGGGGCAATCGGCTCTGCATTCGGAGCGGTTGCGACAATCGGCGGAAAGTCGTTTCAGACCATTTCAGGCGGTGTTGCTAAGTGGATTTCAAAAGACAGGGAAAAGATTATCGGCTTTATAGACACCATAGGCAACAATCTTACAAACGGCTATAACAATCTTTCAATCTTTTTTGATAATTTCGGTACACTTGCAGGCAATGCAATTGACAATGTTCGCCCTCAAATGGAAGAATCAATTTCCAATCTTTTAAGCGGTCTTACAACCTTTGCGGGTTCAGTCGGCGAAGTTGTTTCGGGTGCGTTTTCAATCGCAACCGAAAGCCTTGTTGAATGGACTGAAAATGACGGTGCAACAATCACAGAATTTCTTGAAAATTTACAATTGCAGTTTGCAGATGTGTTTGACTTTATCGGTCAGATTTTCGGAGATATCGGAACAATTATCAGCGAATGGTGGAACGGCAACGGACAGCAGATTTTTCAGAATATCTGCAATATGTTTACCAACATCGGCACAACCCTGATGAATGTTTACAATCAATGGATTAAGCCTGCGTGGGATTTTATCGTAGCAATCGTAAAATCAGCTTGGGAAAACTGGCTGAAGCCTGTTTTTGAGGGTGCAATAAACTTCTTCGGCAAGGTTGCAGACTGTGTTTCAACCGTGTGGAATAACTTCCTGTCACCGTTTGTAAACTGGCTTGTCAGCTTTTGGAGACCTATATTTCAGAATGTTTTCAATGCCGTAAAAAGAGTGTTTGATAATGTGTTTACATTTATCGGTGGGTTGGTTACCTCTATACAGAAAACATTCGGCGGTCTAATTGACTTCATTACAGGCGTTTTCTCAGGCGATTGGAACAAAGCATGGCAGGGTATCTATGACTTCTTCAAAGGCATTTGGGACGGCATTTGCGCCGTGTTTAAGTTCATTATAAACGCAATCATTGACGGCATAAATGCGTTGTGGACAGGTATTTATAACTTTGTTTCTGGCGTTGTTAATTCAATCGGCGGAATAGCCGGTATTATCGGAGCGGCTTTTGGACAGGATTGGAGTTTTTCAATGCCTGAAAATCCGCCTCTCATTCCGAGATTTGAAGAACCCACGGAATCACCGGCACGAAAATTTGCAAAAGGCGGTATTGTTAAAGCTCCGACACTTGCGGTTGTCGGCGATAACGCAGGTGCTAACAGCGGTAACCCTGAGGTTATTTCTCCTCTTAACAAGTTACAGGGTATGCTCGACAATTCGGGCGGTCAGGATACAGTGATTCTCACACAAATTCTTGACCTGCTTAAATGCATTTATGAAATGTTCATTATCTTTCGCAATAACGGTGGCAACACTTATTCGTTTACTGCCGAGCTTGAGGGTTCAACGCTTTTTGAAGAAATGATAAGACAGGATGAGCTTTACAGACGCAGACACAACGGTAAATCCGCATTTGCATAAAGGGGGGATGATATGTCAAATTATAACGGCTATTTGCTTAAATTCGGTAACAACATAATGCCGAATAAGTACATTACCGCATTTTCATCAACTCCGAATCAGCGACTTGAAACTTCTGCGGAACGAGATCAGAACGGTACGCTTCAAAGGGCAACGCTGCCAAATTACAAAACAAAAATTTCGTTTTCAACTCACATTCTTCATCTTGACGAAAAGATTGATTTTCAGTCGATTATCAACCTCTCAATGGCGAATAAGTTACAGAGAAAGTGCAGGGTAACTTATTGGAACGATGAAACGAACAGCTATTACACCTCTTATTTTTATATTCCTGATATTGAATATACCGTAATGAATGCCGAAAAAAGTGATATAACCTATCAGCCGATTACGGTTGAGCTGATTGAGTATTAAGGGGTGATTCTTAAAAATGCTTGTATCTAAAGAAATTGCTGATAAGCTGAAAACAAACACACTTTACAACACCGTTGCCCTGCATTTCCCCGACGGCAGTTTTGAGGATATAACAGGTGAAAGTATCGTGCTTGACAGCTTTTCGCTTGAAAATGAAATCGTTGAAAAAGAATTGAAATTCGGCGGTTGCATAGCCTCTGAAATGAGCGTGAAACTCATTGATTATGATTGCTCGGCTTTGATAGGAAAGACGGTACAGGTCATCATAACGGCAACATATCTTGAATCAGAGCTGTATCCGTCAGATGATTTGTACCCGTCAAATACTCTTATTTGTCCTGCCGAAACAGGAACGGTTGAATGTCCTGTTTTCTACGGTAAAATTCAGTCGGCTCAAAGAGATAAAAAACAGCGTAACATCGTCAAAATCACAGCCTATGACGCTTTTTATGATATGTCAAAGGTGGATATGTCTTTGTGGTTTGCAGGCAAAGAGAACGAGGACGGCAGTTTTGCTTATGGTTATGCGCACTATCAAAAAGACGATAATTTTAAGAGCTTTTATTCAATAATCGCAGAATTTGCCAAAGATTATGCAATTACAGGGGTTTCACCGCCGAGCTTATCTGTCTTTAGTGTACCGCTGAAATTTGATGATACCTGCGTGGAAAAGGTTATAAAGGACATTACCTTGTCAGATTTAATCCAAGCTTATGCAGAATTAACTTTGAGCTTTGCCGTTATAGATGCCGACGGAAAAATGCGTTTTAAAAGGCTGTATTCTCAATCTTCCGTTGAAACAATCGATTCGTACAAAGATTTATCCTTTGAAGATTACGAACTTGAGCCTATCCGTATGTACAGTGCTAAGTTTGCTGATAAAAAAGCGTTTTTGTATGGCAACAGTAACGATTTTTCGTGGTATGTTTCCGATAACATTTTGATGAGGTGCAGAACAACAGCAAGTGATATCGGCACAAAATATAATTCTGTTAATTTTTTTGGTGATGTATATAAATACCGCCCGACAAAAATTAAGCTGTTTTCGTATTGGTGGCTTGAGGCAGGCGATAAGTACACAATTAAAACTCCGTTTGAAGATTTGCCGACAATCGAAACATTTGTGTTCAATAAGAAAATGGACGGATTTATAACTGCCCTCACATCAAAGGGCGAAAAACGATTAGGAAAGGAAGTAAAAGAAAATGAACAAATACAATAAAATTGTCTTTGTGAACGGCTCTGCTCCGCCCCTCAATGCCGACAACCTCAACCATATGGACGAGGGGATTGAACAGGCAACAGACGGGGCAATTGCACTTGAAACCGAAATAGCCACGGCAAGAGGCGGTCAAAATTCACTCGGAGCAAGGCTTGATAAAACAGACAAGAGTATTGCCCGAAAGCTCGATTCAATGCCGTTTGACAGCGAGCCAAAAAATAACAGCCCGTGTTATCTCACAAGTGGTACGGTTTACAATGCTCTGCTTGTTAAAGCCGATAAAACCGCCTTGGCGACTAAATACGATTCGTCAAATATCGAACTCGGCACAGCTACTCTTACTCCGTACTCTACTCAGATTGATAAAATAAAATCTGCAACTT
>ENA-OPBE01000522-OPBE01000522.1-human-gut-metagenome-genome-assembly--contig:-NODE-522-length-38379-cov-4.197161_pt1 | contig 38379 bp, 34 predicted proteins | sample MGYA00241066_ERZ501448 | MGnify/ENA primary metagenome ERZ501448 (study PRJEB25962, sample SAMEA2042585) | human gut metagenome | biome: human gut; feature: human-associated habitat; material: faeces...
ACTCAAATCATTCTTTGAAACCAATGTCTGTGTCACCAAAGATGGAGATGCTGTTATAGCATGGAAATCCGAATTAAGTTTTATACCTCGATACGGATGTATTGTCATATCTACAGCACTCAATGAACCCGTTTTCGAACTCAAATCATTCTTTGAAACCAATGTCTGTGTCACCAAAGATGGAGATGCTGTTTCATCAGTAAAGCCTAAACTATTTTGCTCCATCAAATCATGATATGATTGCATGGCATCCTGCAATGGTTGAAATGCTTGAATAAGTGGTTGCTGTACTTTTATTTGTTCCGCAACATTATCCGATATTCTTAACGTTGGACTATTCAAAATGTGTGTTTCCTGTTTTTCCATTCTTCTTATGACTTTATCATAAGATGTTTTTGAAGAATGAATGGAGTTTTCATTTGATTTTTTTGTCATTCGTATTCCTCTCATACCATTTCTAAAGGAATCTTTTTTCCTTTTTATCTATAACTCTTTTTTCTCAACTCAACCGACGGTTGAACTTTTGATTCTTAAATCGTTGCCTGCTTCTCATCATGAAAAAGCGTGTAATATTATTTTGTTCGAGCAACGTAGAAGTTCTATCTTGCTCCCAGTATATCACAGTTTCATATCTTTTTACAGGGGCTTTCTTACCTCCTTTATTCCCACAATAACACACACCGCCAAGCACTTCTTCGACTGTGTTGTAGAAGATGTCCAACACCCTATTAAACTTTAGACTCTTCATGATGTTACATAATTTACAACTCCTTGTTTAAATTCATCATCAAACGCTGATTTTGTCATTGTCTTTTTTCATTTTTTACTTATGACATTGTAACAAATGAAGTTTATCTCTTCTATTTAACTTGTACAGTTTTTATACTAACATCAATTTATTCGCTTATTTATTATTACTAAATAAAAGATTATCAAAATACTTAGTATAATTTTACAGAAAAGAAGGAATATTAATTTTTTTTATGAACATTTTTTAATTATCAAAAAGATGTACTTTTTTCATAATTTTAATTAAGTACATCTATTCTTTATTTTAATATATTAGAAAATGTTTTGTCTTATAGAAATAACATCTATCATGTTAAAATCATTACTTATTCTAAATTTTATTAACTGAAATAAGTATCATTCTATCTCCGTTTTTTCGAAATTTATATCGATCATCTAAAAATTCCAAAGTAATTTCATCCAGATGTTTATATTTATTTTTTAATTCATAAAATCTAGTCACTATATCCGCTTCGTCACCATACGGCATAGCAGTACAAATTACTTTACCATTTTCTAATTTCCATAATACTCCATGATCTAACAAACCCACATAAAATTGATTTAATTTACGTGATGAATCATTATTGCGAAATCTGACTGTTGCACCATTTTCAAGTAATCTCAGAAAATAATCTGAACTAATTGTTGTAGGTTGTCCCCACGAAACACCAACAACTTTAAAATCATCAACGAAATTAATAAATTTCTTTCTATCATCAACATAATATGTTGAATCACCTAGTTGATTTTTATTTATTTTTTCAAATTTCATATCATTCCCTCCTATTTCTTTTTTTTAATTGTTTTGTTTTATATACTGGTCCATTCCCTTCATATCTACGAGATTTAATATAGATTTGTTCATATTCACATTTAAAGAATTGCTTAGAAAACATTTGTACAGCTAAATATTCTCCTCTTCCTAAGCAAGTTGCTAATGTCTCCTCATCTACAAAGTCTCCATGAGCTATTTTGTTTCTTGTTTTTATAATCTTAGAAACATCGTCCATAGCTATAGATATGTTATTTTTCTTAACAAAAAAAGATATTTTACCAAAAACGCTTCCATATGCCTCATTAACAATTTGTTGATATATTGAATCCGTTTTATTTCTAAGTAAATTTTCGGTAAGCATTATATCTAATTCATTTTCTATATAAGTCGATACTATTTTTCTTAATTTTTCTTTTTTATTATGAATTTCTTTTTTTCTGTAATATCTTTCAGTATATAGTTTATAATAATTTTTTGATATACGTTCAATGACCTTAAAAAAATAAAAAAATGCATCTTCCATTCTCAGTTTAAATAAATTTTCGATAGCTACATTCATTAAATCTAAGACTTCATAAAAAAATTTTTCTATCTTATCAAATTTGTTTATTTTATTTTCTATATATACTAATATCTCACTATTTCTTTTTGATAACAGTTTATTTGTTCCTATAGTATCACTTACTTCTAATATTCTAATATCGTCATTATGCATTGGTAGCATAAATAAACATGATAATAATTTAGAAACCTTGTCAAATATATCGATTGCTTCTTCTTTGGTTATATCTTTATCATTTATCCAATATATCATTCTATAATCTTTATCATTTACATTAGGTAGACTAAATTTTATTGTACAGTTTAATAAAGTACATATTGTTCCATTGCTAACTAATGGAACGGGATCATATACTTCATTATAATCATCAAAATCGTGATATTTGGCATAACCCATATATAAATTCCTCCGTTTTAACTTTTTTAAAGAATCCATATAAAATAATATGTCAATCCGTTATCCAATTCTCTGGAATAAGCTTTTCACCATCACTTTTCCAATCTATTATTTTTATATTATTTGTATAAAAATTATTAAGTTTATCTTTCCAGTAATTTTCACCCGCATGTTCTAAAACAATTATTTGTAAGCCTGGACAGCTACTTTTCACATCTAAACGGTAAATATTTTCATTTTTAAGCCCAAAATTCGTTACTTATTATTTAAACCGCTTTCATTATATCATAAAAAAGAAGAGTAACACGCAAGTGCTACTCCTCATAACAGATTATTTCTTTTCGACAATATTATCAAGATCCTTAAAGATAGAGTGTGTTGGTACAACACCTCTTACTCTTGATAATGGATATATGTTACTATGTCTTCCTATAACAGTTCCTGGATTTAATACACTGTTACATCCTACTTCTACATAGTCTCCTAACATTGCTCCCATTTTCTTTAAGCCTGTTTCAATATTTTCATGATTAAAACGATCTTTTACAACAACGAGTGTTTTATCACTTTTAACATTACTTGTAATAGATCCTGCTCCCATATGAGATTTATATCCTAAAATAGAATCTCCTACATAATTATAATGTGGAACTTGAACACTATCAAAGATAATGACATTTTTTAATTCTACTGAATTACCAATAACGCAATCTTCTCCAACTAAAGCACTTCCTCTTATAAAAGCACAGTGTCTTACTTCTGTTCTTGCTCCTATAATACATGGTGCTCCTAGATAAGCACTATCAAAAACTTTAGCATCTTTATGAACCCATACATGTTCACTTATTTCATTATAATCATCACCGAGTGATGATCCTAATTCAATAATAAAGTCTTTTATTCCTTTTAATGCTTCCCAAGGATATTCATATTTTTGCAAATATGAACTTGCTTGAGTATGATTTAAATCATATAAATCTGTTATTTTATACATATTAACATCCCCTTAAATCATTTATCTTTTTCAACTAATAAATGAATATAATCATTTACTTGATCATGTAAGTCTTCTCGCTCTAAAGCAAAATCAATAGTTGCTTTGATAAATCCAAATTTATCCCCCACATCATATCTCTTTCCTTCAAAATCATAAGCATATACTGCTTGTCTATCTAATAATCTTTTAATAGCGTCTGTTAATTGGATTTCTCCCCCTGCTCCTTTTCCTTGTGTCTCTAACAGTTCAAAGATTTCTGGAGTCAGTACATATCTTCCTAACACTGCCATTTGACTTGGTGCTTTTTCTGGTGCTGGTTTTTCTACCATATCTGTTAATTTTACAAGTCTTCCTTTGGCTGGATGTGATTTTGATGGTTCAACAATTCCATATTTACTAACATCTTTTTTCGCTACTGTTTGTACTCCTACGACAGAAGCTGATGTTTGTTCATATTGTTCAATCAATTGTTTTAAAGCAGGTTTCCCTTCTTTATTAACAACCACATCATCTCCTAATAAGACTGCAAAAGGTTCATCTCCAATAAATGATTTAGCACATAAGACTGCATGCCCTAATCCTTTTGGTTCTTTTTGTCTGATATAGTAGATATTGGCCATATCTGCAATATCTTGAATCATTTTTACTTGTTCAAGTTTTCCTGATTCCTTTAATCTTTCTTCAAGTTCATAGTTTTTATCAAAATGATTTTCCATAGCATGTTTATTACTATTTGTGATAATTAAGATTTCTTCAATTCCATTATCTACTGCTTCTTGGATAATGTATTGAATTGTTGGAATATCTACGATTGGCAACATTTCTTTAGCGATTGCCTTTGTTGCTGGTAAAAATCGTGTCCCTAATCCTGCTGCTGGTATAATTGCTTTTCTTACTTTCTTTTGCGAGATCTACTTATCTTCCCATTCAAATCCTTCACATTCAATTAATTGATCTTCCTCAAAATCTTTCGATGAAACTTTTCCTAAGATATCGTCCCATTTCATTGGGCTAATTCCATTTCCAGGTCTTTTACATGTGATATTTTCTTCAGTGAATATATCACCTTTTTTGATTTGTTTTTTTGCAACGATAGACTTTCTTGCAATTTTTTTATTTTTTCTTTCTGAATCTGTTACTCTTTTTTTACCATCACCTATAATAACTTCAGCCCTTCTAACAGATTCACATAGTACTTTTAAATCATCTGGCATAATAGAAGCTTTATGATCTGGTCCTTCCATATTACAATCTAAAGTAAAATGTTTTTCAATAAAGCAAATATCATATGCCAATGCTAGAATAGGTGCAACAAATCCTCTAGAATGATCTGAAAAACCTATTTTATAATTAGGAAATGCTTTATGTAAATCACTAATTGCAGATACATTTACATCAATATCTTCTGTTGGATATTCTGTATTGCAATGTAAAACAATAATTTCTGCAGGAGTTCCTGCGTTTAAAATAGATAAAGCATTATTAATTTCATCAATCGTAGCCATACCAGTTGATAAAATTATTTTTTTATTTTCAATTTCTAGTTGTGCTATTTTTCTTAAATATGGTAAATTTGTTACTTCTCCAGAAGGTATTTTCCAAACGTTTTGTTTGATTGAATATAAAAAATCGATTGATTCATCATCAAATGCTGTAGAAAAAACATCTAAACCTAAATCTTGAGCATATTTTCTTAAATTCATGTAATCATCATGAGATAACTCTAATTTTCTTGTCATTTCTAATTGACTTTCTTGATTACCTGTATTTTTAATTTGGTATTCTGCTTTAGGTGCATATTTTGAAATTAATAACGATGAATTAAATGTTTGGAATTTTACAGCATCAACACCACATTCCTTAGCTTTATCAACCATTTTATAAGCTAAATCAACATTTCCATTATGGTTACACCCAATTTCAGCAACAATATATACATGTGACATTTCTATTTTTCCCCTTTCAAATTAAATTCTATATCATAAAATTTCTTTTTTAAGTCAATTCCATTTTCTAAATATTTATTAATGATATCTATAATTTGTTGGCTTGTGGTTCCATTTCCATATGGACTTTCCATTGTTTTTATAGAATCCCTAAACGAAGAACTTAAGCCTTTAGAAATGGCATCAAGTATAGCTCTTTTATTTGGATTGCAATCAATAATACTCTCACATTTGATTCTACCTTTTTGTCGGTCTCCAATATTAATAGTAGGAACTCTAAAAGATGGAGCTTCTAAAATACCACTTGATGAATTTCCAATAACTAGATGTGCATATTTCATAGCACTTAAGTATCTCACCATTCCTAAGCTAAATTCAGTATAAAACTTTTGTGGATACTTTTCAGCATATTGATCTATTACTTCATTAATTTTATTTCCACCAGCATCAGCATTTGCCTTTGTAATAATAAAATTCATATCTTCTACTTCTAAGAAAGCATCCAACATTTCTTTTACTTGTTGAACTGCAGTACCTTCTTCTAAAGTTACTGGATGAAATGTTACTAATGAATAATTATTTAAAGGAAATGATAAATTTTTTTCCAAATCTTCTTGTGTCATTAAAGATTGCGTTAATATATTTTCTACACCTAATCCACCTACATTAAACACTCTATCGGGTGATTCACCTAATTGAATTACTCTTTTTCGATATGGTTCACAACATGTAAAGTGTAAATAACTACATTTTGTAACAGAATGACGAACAGCTTCATCGATAGCGCCTTCTGTAGTTTCACCACCATGAATATGTGCAATTGGTATATGTTGATTAATAGCAGGAATAACCGCACCAAATAATTCGTAGCGATCTCCTAATACCAATAATAAATCAGGTTTAACATCTTTAAAATGTTTACTACATCCTAACATACATTCAGCAATAGCCCTATCCATATCAACGATTTCCTCATCATCTTTCAAAATAGGAAGTTTAATACTAATTGGAATTCCATCTTTTTCAATTGCTTGATATGTGTTACCATACTTGGCACTTAAATGAGCACCTGTGACAATTAAATCTAACTCTAGATCAGGATGTTCTACTATCTTTTTTAAAACAGGATACATTAAATGATATTCTGCTCTTGTTCCTGTTAAAACACTTATTTTTTTCATACAAGCTCCTTTCTATTTTACTATGCCTACAACCGTTTCTCCGTCATTTACATTTCTAAGAACCGTACTTCCTGCTCCCACAATTACACGATTCCCAATAGTCAATCCTTGTAAAACCGAACAATTTAAACCAAAATGACTTTCATTTCCAACATGAATATCACCAACAAGAACACTTCCAGGTGCTACATGAACAAAATTTCCAATCCTGCATCCATGTTCAATAATACTTCCAGTATTAATAATACAATAATTTCCAATTTCAACATCAGAATTTATTGTAGCACTTTTTCCAATATAAGCCATTTTTCCCAATCTTACATCTTTAGCTAAAACAGCATTAGGGTCAATAATAGTTACAAGTTCAAATCCAATGTTTTCAGCCATTTCAACTAATTTTTTTCTAAGTGAACAATTTCCAACACTACCTACTGTAATATGAGCTTTCTTTACACCTAATTCAAATAACTTTGGAAGAATATCATCTGTACCTAATACAGAAATTCCATAAACATCTGTTCCTATTGGTGTGGCTGGATCTGTTATTCCTACAATTTCATAAGAATCCAAAAGTAATAACGAATCCAAAACACCTCTGCAATAGCCACCTGCACCTATTAAAACTAATTTATCTTTCACTAGTAATACCTTCTTTCCACGTCTTTAAATTAAAATAAAAAGCTATACTGAAAAAAACTGCTAGAACACTTATTAATAATAAGTAAAGTATTGATGCACCTCTTAAACCATATAAACTAACAACTAATTGAGATAAAACAATTGCTAATACGCCACCAATTACATAACCTATTAAAATAATATTTTGATTTCTCATTAAAGTAATAATTGTCGTTAAAAAACCAACATACGCTAGAATTCCTCCTCCTAGCATTAAAATCAATAAGTCAACCTTATAATTTGATAAATCACAATTATATAAAATTGATAATACCGGTATTCCTAATACATACGATCCAATTAAAGCCACAATAGTTATAATTAATATAACAACTATCTGTCTTTTAATTAGCTGAAAAAATTGATCTTTATTCTTTGTTTCATAGCAATTGGCAACAGTTGTTAAAATAGGTTGAAATACAAAGTTGTTTAACAATCCTATTACAAAAACAGGCATTGAAATAAAACCATAATATGCTTGTAATTCAGAACTTAATAAGGCATCAATAGCATATTTTGGTGCATTTAATATATAAAAAGACAAAAAAGAACCAGCAAAAATTGGAAAACAATCTTTTAAAATTCTTTTAGCATTAAAAAAATCAAATTGAATTTTAGGAAGATTAAATATTGAATATGTAATTTTTAATAAATAAACAAAAATAAGAGTTGAAAATACACATGTAATAATAGACGATATAAGCAAATCTTTAAATATAATCGAACACATGCATAAGCAAACTGTCGATAAAATGAGTCTAATAGACATACATTTACTTGCAACATCTAATCTTTCATGTTGCTGATACATCCCATGAAAAACATCTTCAATAGAATCAATCAATTTTAAATAACACATTAAAAAAACTATAACTGTTTTATCAAATGCATATTGATTACTAATACTCAAAAAACAAACATAAATACATGTAAAAATAATCATCAATATACTAACAATTATTCTATTTGAAAAATAATCATTAAAACTATATTTTTCATTTACATCTGTTACTTGATAATTTCTTACACCATATTTTCCTATAGTAATAACAAGGTTAGCAATAGCCCATGCAATAGTAAAAATACCAGCATATTCCATATCTAACGATCTAGTTAAAACCATAAGAATTATGACGGATTGAAATGCATTTATCAATCCGCCAATTGTATTCCAAATATAGCTATCTTTCTTTATATTTTCTTTTTTTCCTAATACAAAGCTTCTCATATATTCTCCAATTATTTACCTATCATTAATGATTTATATTCTTCTTCATCAATAAAAGGATACATATCTTCGATAGAAGGTGTTACAAATTCACCTTTATCATTAATTCTTGACATTACTTTTGGAGTGATTGGATCATCTAAGCGTTGTTCCACTTCTAAGATAACTTGACCTTCTTGACTGAATAACCAATCTAAACATTCGTCTAGTTCGCCATTTGAATGACAACATTTATATCCATATCCAAATGTATCAGCTACTTTTTCAAATGAAGGGAAACTTACTCCACTTTCCGCATCACACCCTACGTTAAATCCATTAAAGAAGTTTTTACATGTTTGTCTAAAAGCATTGTATCCATCATTAGAAAAAATCACAACTTTTACAGGTAAATTATAATGTTTAATTGTTTGAAGCTCTTGCAAGTTCATCATAATACTTCCATCACCTGTAACACAAATTACTTCTTTTTTACTTGCTACAGCTGATCCTATTGCTGCTGGTAAATCATATCCCATTGAACCACAGTTATTATTTGCAATTACACGTGAGTTTTCATGTTTAATACCAATTTGCAATTTAGAACTTATACCTGTATTATTTCCAAGCGCTGCAATGCTATCGTCTGGTTCATGTTCTTCAAATCTTTTCCAGAACATGTATGAGCACACTCTGTCATCTGCACTTAAACCTTCTGTTGCTTCAAAAGGCGTAAATCTATTTTTTAATTTATTACAATAATCTATCCACTCATTAGGTACATTAACATGTTTAATTTTTGGTAAACAATAGTTAAAGAAATTTTTTAATTCAGAATGAATAAAATAATCAACTCTGACTCCTGGTTTTCTTACTTCATACTCATCACAATCTACCATTACAATTTTAGCATTAACAGCAAATTTTTCTTGTGTATATCCTGTAGTTTTGAATCCTAAGCTTGTACCTAGAGTAAGAATAAAATCAGCATTTTGTAGAATAAAGTTACCTGTTCTTGGGCCAATAAAACCAGAAATACCATAGTATAAATCATAATCGTCATATAATACATCCGCAGCAATTGCTGAAGCTACAACAGGGATACCAAGTTTTTTAGCAAATTCTCTAAATAACCCAAGATTTCCACTGTTAGCAATTCCATTACCACCGATAATTACTGGTCTTTTAGCATTACTAATCATTTCAATTAAATTATTAAATTCTTCTTCTTTAATTGTTGGTTCTTCTTTTATTTCTTCAACAGGATATAAATCTTCTTCATTTACCATCGCATTTTGAATATCTAAAGGAATATCTAACCAGACAGGACCTCTTCTTCCTGAAATAGCTGTTTTAACCGCCTTATTTATTTCGTTTTTTATTGATAATGGATCAGTAACCATCTTTGCATATTTTGTCATGTTTTTAACTGACCCAATAATATCAAATTCTTGATTTCCCCTAAATCTAAGTGGTAATCCAGTCTTAGCAACCGAAACTTCATATCTTATTTGTCCCGACATAACAAACATTGGAACACTGTCAACCCAAGCGCCCATTACTCCAGTAAGTGTATTTGTTGCACCAGGTCCACTTGTTACACAAACAGCTGCAATATTTCCAGAAGTTTTTGCATACCCTTCCGCTGCCATTGCACAAGCTTGTTCATGATGATGAAAAACAACATTCATATCGTCATTTAAACCTAGTGCATTATCAAGATGCATAGATCCTCCTCCAACAACACTAAAACAATCCTTTACACCTAATTCAACCAAAGTTTCAATAATAATATCTGCAACTCTTTTTTTCATTTTTAATTTCCTATCTCACTTTCAATTTGAATTTTTATACCTTCATCTAATGAAATAAATTTATAACCACCCATTTCTTCTAATAAACGTGAAATATTTGGTGTATACTCTTTATTCATTCCATCTTTTAAAATAATAACTTTTTTATCGCTGTTCATTAATTTCAAAACTTTCTCAGCAATTTCTACCAATGTATAACGATCTCCACTAGCTATATTATAATCATGATATTTAGGTTTATTTTCAATAAAATAACTAAAAATATTTGCTAAATCATACACTTGAATATAATCAAATATACAGTTTTGTCTAATTGTTATATCTTTATCAGCTAAAACACTTCTAATACAATGTGTTATAAATTTAGATTCCCAGTCGCCTGGACCATAACATGCAAATAATCTCAAGTTATATACATTATCACTTTCTAAAGCAAGATGATTCATAACATATTTGGCAAAGCCATATTCATCTTGAGGAATTGATCTATCAAATTCTTCTTCCTTAATCTGAACCATATCTTTTGACTTATCCAATTCTGCACCTGATCCAACAAAATACAATCTTTTACAATATTTTCTCACTCTATAAAAATTCATAAAACATCTTAAACTATTTTCTGTCATTGAACCATTTTTGTCTAATTCATTTTTGACTGGGTTTGGATTTGCACTATGAATAATCACATCAAAGTTACCTTCTTTGACATATTTTTCAACTTCTGCTGTATCAAGAATATTCAATTCTTGTCTAGTTGGCGCATAAACATCATATTTTTTTTTCAATAAAGGAAGAACATTACTTCCTACCAATCCTGTTCCTCCTGTAAATAAAACTCTAATCATAATATCCCTCAAAATTAATTCTTTCTCCTTCGATTACCAATGGTCTATGTAAAACTCTTTGGTTAATTGCTAATATGTATTCTCCGATGTAACCCATGAAAAATAAAATAATACTCGTTAAAAAAATCATTAATGATATAATTATTGCAAACATATGTGCACCACCAACAATATTCATTATCGTAAATACTACTAAACATAAAAATGATACTATCCCGAACAGTATTCCCATAAACGTTGCTGCTCTAACACCAATTTTTGTATACGATGTAAATCCATTCATTGCTGTATCATATAAACCTAAAAAATTCATTTTAGATTTTCCTGCTTTTCTTTTTGGTTGTTCAAATTCGATATCTTTTCTATTTATCCCATATTCACCAACTAGTCCTCTAAAAAACGGAAATGAGTCGTCTAACTGTCTCAATACATCAATAAATGATTTATCAAACAACCCAAATCCAGTAAATTGTTCAATTTGTTCAACATTTGAATACTTTTTCATAAATTTATAAAAAATTGTTCTTATAAAATACATCAATTTATTTTCTTTACTAGACGTTTTTACACCACAAACAATTTTATGTCCTTTTTCCCATTCTTCTACAAATACATGTATTAATTCAACAGGATTTTGGAAATCAGAACAAATATTTAATGTACAATCGCCATTTGTTTGTTTTAAAGCATGTACTAAAGAATTTGCTCTAAAGTTTTTTGCATTTAAAATTGCTCTTACCTTTGTTGGATATTTTTTACATATTTCTCTTATTAAAGGTTTTGTATTATCAGTTGAGCAATTATCTACAATAATAACTTCATATTCATAATTACTTAAATGTTCCTCACATTCTTCTAATATTGCATCAACAATCGGAACAATGTTTTCTTCCTCATTATAACAAGGACATAAAATACTAATTTTCTTCACAACTACCCCTCCTCAAAAAACTAATTAAATAAGCATCAAAAATTTTATTTTTCTCTTTTAAATCATTCTTATTCATTGCGTAGCAAAAATACTCTTTTGATTTTTGCTTTATTTCTTTTTTCAATATATCATCCTGTATATATCTATTAGATAAACTAATCAAATTATAATCTCCTGGTACACCATCATTTTTTAAATGAGTAATAAACAAACAATTCCATATCGTTCTTAAGTATGTATTTATTGGTACTACTTCATTTTCTAATATGTTTAATATATCATTTTTAATTGTATTACCAAATTGTGCAATTATAATGTCTTTATTAAAACTATTAATCTCATTTTCAAATACACTATATAATTTACCATATTCGGATAGAACGTCATTGCCTAGTACAAAATATAACGAGTAAAAATAATTACATCCTGCTCTTTTATGTGCTTGATCAATGTAAATTGGTTTATATTGATTTATACCCTTTTTGTCAAACTCTGCTTGGTTAATTTCAATACTTTTTTTTACTGTTTCAACACTTGCTCCCCAAAAATCAAATGTATGACTTTTTAGGTCATGAATAATAGAAATTTTTTTAGATTCAAATACAAAATAAATGTCTAAATCACTATTTTTTCTATATATTCCCATATTTATACTACTTCTTAAAGACCAAAAAATAATTTTAATTTTATAATCCTCTTCTAATTTTTTTAAATGTTTAATTATATATTCTTTTAATTCCATCACTAATCCTCACTAAACAATTTGGAATTCACAATTATTTCCTTTTCCTTGTTTATCGTTTTTATTTCATTATTTTTAGAATTACTATCGATATACTTAAAGTAATCAGCCTCTTCAATAATAGGATTAACGATATTGCAAATATTGTTTGAAAAATCATCTAAAATAACATCTATATTATATTTATTAGATATCATTTTTTTTAACTCTATATACTCTTTTTCTTTTAAATAGAAATAGAAATTAGAGATTAATGAATTTACAATATTAAAAAATTGTTTTTTCGTTATTTTTCCGCAACTTAAATGATTTTTCGAATCAAAATATATATCTCTAAATGATACTTCTTCATCTTCAACATAATCATGTTGTATACAGTTATATAATTCATCAAAATATTCAATGAAAATATTCAAAATATTTTCATTGAATATTAATCTAGATTTTTTCAATCTCTTATAGAAAACTACGTCGAGTCTTTTGCTAAAGCATTCTAATGATATATTTGATATACCATTTTTACTGTTTTTCTTTTTTAAAACACCTTTATCAATAAAATATAAATTATACGAATTATTTAACTTGATATCACAATATACTAATGACTGACAACTTTCTTTTGATAATTCGACAAAAAAGTTATTATTCAAATTTTTTAAACTATTCCCATTTTGCTGCTTTATTACATTAGTCCAATCATATTCAACATAATCATTTTCAAAATATTTTGTTGCATAAGTTGAAAAATTTAAATATTTTAGAGAGAAATCCGTATGAATTTCTGATGGAAAATAACTATTAGGAAATGGATAATAAAATTTAAAATTATTAAATACAGACTCTTTACAAATTAATTCAATTTCTTCTTTATTATATGTATTTATAAAGTTATAATTTTTAAATCCCTCTAATGAGGTATATCTTTTTTTTGAATATTCTTCAACTGCACCCGCAAAATATTTAATTCCTAAACTATTTTCAAAGTCTATATATAATACCCCATTATTATTAAGAATTTTATATATGTCATTAATAAATAAAAGTAATGAATTACTAGAAGATTTATAGAATTTTTTTATTAAACCTATTACATCATGGACAACTATATAGTCAAAACTACCTAATTCAAAAATTTTAAGGCTATCACCAATTTGTACTGATAAGTTATCATATTTTTCACATTTTTTTAATAAAACTTCTCGACGAGTTTCTTTAAAATCTAAAGCGACTACTTCCTTTGAACAAGAACAAAGATAATCAGTAACACTGCCATATAATGCTCCTATTTCTAAAACTCTACCCCCAAATTTAAATCCCTTATACAAATTATGTCTCTCAATGACCATATATTTTTCTACTTCTCTACTTTGTATTTTTCCTGTTGCTAATGAATTTAATATTTGTTTTTCTAACAAATCTTCTTGAACGGATATATATTTAGAATTGTATGGTAAAAATTCTACATCATCTTTTTTTAACATTTTTTATTCCTTTTCTAAACACAATATGTCAACATGTGCTTCATTAAAAAATGAAGATGTTATTATATTTTCTTTATACTTAGTAATATCTATATATTTTGATATAATCATATCTTGATTATGTACCTTTAAAATGAATACTTTTTTAAATTCATTTGAATAATCAATTTTTTCATAACTACTAGCAACATCATTAATTGTCTCATCAATGAATAAATAGTCGTAATTATTAATTAATTTATGATTTTGAATTTTAAATAACTTATCTAATAACATATCAAAAACTGTAATCTCATTTATTTGTTTGACACCAAAATGGCATACATTGAGCATTCTCTTTAATTCCCCATGATCATGTGAAATAATTCCAAAACTATGTTTTTTAAAATCAATATAGTCATATTTTTCAAGTGATTCTTTACTTAAATATTCTATTATTTTTTTTATTACTATTTGATAATACTGTGGTCTTTTACTATCTAAATCATAGAAATATGGATGTGAAACGGGATTTTCTAATTTTATATCATTATTATTTAGATACTGTTCTATCTCTTTTACAACTTCCTTGTTTATAAATTTATTATAACTATCTTTATCAATCATTACTGGCATTTTATAATAATTTTCAAACACAAAAAGAGCTGCTCTATGTCTTCCTCCATTTAAATTAAAATAATTATATTCTTCATTATATAAAGCTTCTGGAGCATTCCTTATAAAAAAGTCTGCATCTTCCTCTAATGATCTTTTCATTGATGATAATACAGTCAAACGGTTTTCTACTAAATTTTTCTTCCATCCTTCTGTCATTTTTACGCCACTGCCACGTGCTCCATATGCACAAAAATTAACATATAGGTTTGTATTATCTTTTCCTCCATTCCACAAATAATTATAAAGAAGAGTATGAGGTACTAAAGAAATTATACTTTGTTCGGCCCATGGGTAAGTTGGATTTATATGTTGTTGTGCCGTAAATAAATACTGAATTGGCATATTTACAATATATTTATTATCTTGGTTAGATATAATAGCACTATCTTTTAACTCTATTTTTTCAAACTCAGTTGTTTTAGGAATTAATTCTTTATCATAAAAAGAAAATTTTGATAAATCTTTTCCTTTTAAATCAATGATAAAATTATATACATCACTTATTTTTTTCATCTGTTCATTATCATCACCTCTAATAATAGCTTTAGGCATGAAAATAATATTAGTATATCCATAATCAACGAGTTGTTTTGCTATTTCTTCTTGATCAAAAACATTTTTTATTCCAATATAAACAATGATTCCTTCCTCTTTAGGAGCATCTTTTATACTCCAAACCGGTAGTCCATGTGCAGTGGATATTTCATTATATCTTTTATCAATAAATCCTAAAATATGACCATAATTGTAATAATTTAAAATAGTTTTTACAGCTCCACCTATCGCAGAAGCACCATAAATAATAAAATTAGAATTTGATGTCATCTCAAAATAACTATATTTTTTTCCAAAATCACTTCTTCGGTCGTTGCTATTTTTTTCAATACCATTTTCACCTAATGAAGAATAATTAATAAATTTTGGTAAATATTCTTTACTATAAAAAGGAACGAGTTGTGATTTACCATCATTATCTAAAAAATGATTTCTTTTCCACGTATTAAATATTCCAATATTTGAAATATCAAGTCCTATCATATTACAGATTATATCCGTAGAAATAACTTTCTCTGCAGTTTTGTTATTTTTAACATAAGTATATATCCAACTTTCAATTACACTCCACATTAGATAATCAATTGGAACATAAAATAATGCAACTGGATCTAAATCAATAACATCATATACATTATTAACTCTCTTATATATATGGTCTAAATGTAAGTCTAACGTACTTGTTTCAAAACATAATAGTTGTTTATCTATTATTTCGTTTCCATAATATTGTTTGAATTCATCATTAAATATTTTACTTGGATTACATAAGATAGCATCTTCTTTCATCGCTGAATACAAATTACTAAATTCTTTTTTTAATTCATTTAATAACATTGATTTAGAATTATAAATATTATGTAAGTAACTATTTAGATTATTTGCTAATATCTTACTAAGTGAATTTCCTTTAATAAACGGCATATGTAATGATCCATCTTTTTCTAAATCATATTTTATATAATTAAAATGTTTTGTATTTTTCATTTTTAATGAATCCTTATAAAATTCATATAGATGATTTCTTGCTTCGTTTGTTAATGGGATTTTTTTTGCATAATAATCATTTTCAGTTCCATATATTTTTGTGACAACCTTATACTGTTTACCGATATAATATTGATTTTTTGCAAATATAGTTTTACATAATTGAGCTTTATCCTTACCTATTTCTATTAAAAAGGCATTTGAAAAAGCATCAACAATGTTTTTGTCTTGTAATTCATTGTACATTCGCCTTTCATCAAAAAATTTATATCTATTATCCCCTATTGAATTATAATGATGTCCAAAGTCCATAAAATTATTTGATCCATCAGTAAAAACCGTTCGAGGAAAATCTTTATATGGAAAAGGATAATAAAACTTATAATTATTAATATCTAATTTTTCTAAGACCGATTCAAACTCTGCCTTTGTATAAAAAATGCATTCATCTTCTATATCATTTTTTATTTGAGAAAATAATTTTTTATTTTCGAACCATCCATTTAAATTACGCAAAGCTAATCGATTTCCAGTTGCAACCAATAAAATACCATCACTAGTTAATAAAGACATTAACCGTTGAATATAATTTTCCAATGTAAAACCATATTGATGTATATATTCAAAATCATCATCCACAAATATATATTTATATCGTTTTTCTGTATCAAATTCTTCAAGGCATCTATCTATAAGATTAATATTATTGCAACGCATAGAAATAATCTTATTTAATGAACTATTATTTTGTAATACATCTACTTTTAAAACTTTCTTTGAGAAAAAAGGGATTAGTGCTCCACAACCATTTTCAATTACTAACATTTCCGCATTAGAATCAAAATCATACCAATTAATTAAATTCTCTCTCAATTTACTTGTCTGATATGCAATTTGATAATCATCTTGTGTACTATATTCACCATAATAAGTTCCATCAATACTTTCATCAATAATCTTCTTTATTCTATCCAATTGATTACTACTTATTAACTTCATATATTTTTACCTCCTCATTTTGATAAACATTTGTTGCGATATTTGAAGGAATATTCTCATCGCCTATCCATTTAATCATAACTATATATTGAATATTTGATTTTTTTAACTTATGTTCAATATTTTTTTCACTATTAAAAACAGACGTTAACAGTTTATCATCCAATATAACATGTCTTTCAGAAAATGCTCCTAATGAATAGTTTCTTTGAAAATTTGAAAAAACAAAATTGGATAATAACTGATCGCTATTATCTGTATTTAATCGAATCCATTCATATGCTTCATATTCTTTTTTTGAAACAGGCTGCATCATATGATTTTCGACAGATGGATTTACATCAATACTTTGAGGATTAAAATAATTATTTATTCCAATACCTATAAAATCATGAAAGTAATATTGCTGAGAAAATGTATACACACCATAGATACAGTATAATGATAATGTTCCTATAATAATATGATTTTTAACACCTCTTCTTTGTAAGAAGTTTATAATTTTATCCAATTGCAGCAATGAGAAAAAAGCTGCACTTGGATACACACATAACATAAAATACATTTGTGAATATTGGTCGTGATCAAATAAAAATAAACTTATCAAGCCAATAATAGGTATAATTCCAGTTACTAAATCAATATATCTTAGCTTTTTATAAAATACTAAAGAGATTATAATACCTAAATAAAACAGACTAAAAACTGGAAAATGACACCATAGCGAATATCTTACCATCATCCAAATTTGTGCAAATAAAGTTGGTATTCCCATATTTATTAAACTTTGATAATATCCAGCAGGAATTGGGTTCCTAAATAAGCTAGTTTTGAACCAATTAATGGTCAACTTACTTGAACTAACTGTATTAGCGTATTGAGTATTAAAAGTTGATAAGACTGTTGCATAAACAAATAAAAAAATCATTAAAAACAGCACACCTACTAAGATGTACCTAACTCTCTTCTTTTTTATTATCAGTTTATATAAACATATTAGTCCTAAAACTAACATCATACACATTCCTGTCACTGATTTTAAACCTAAGGTTATAACTAATATAATACTTTGAAATATAAAATACTTTATATCAGACATATTTTCTAATAAATAATCATAATTCCAAGAAAGAGATAACATGAAGAATGCAATACTAACATCAAAACCAAAGGAACATTTATACATATGTGATATCCAGTTTACAGATGTATTCCCCTCATGACCTGTTGTTAATAATAAAATAATTATTCCTATCCAAATTAAAAAATTATTTTTTGTTGCTCTTTTAAATAACATAAACGATGAACTTAATAATAAAATTATTGGATTTATATAACTAAATAAAAACGCTACTTTTGCATTTCCTAATCCAACAACCATATTTGTATATGATAATTGCATTGCAGAAAAATAATGGTATCTATATATTTGACCTGGATCACGAAAATGCGTTGGAGGAAATTGTATTGATAATTCATTTGCATCACCAATCCAATATAAAAAATCAGAATAATACTCATTTCCATTTCCAAAATATGGAAGCTTATTAAGTTGAAAAAATAGAAAAAATTGCATGACAAGCATACATATTAAAATAAATATAAAGATAAATTCATTTTTTTTGTTTTCATTATATATTGAATACAAATAATTTTTATTTTTTAAAAGCATATATAAAGATATAAGTATCAAAAAAATATTAGCAAGTAAAAGTGGTATTCCTAAAATCATATGAGTTAAATACATCATAATATTTATTGAATAACCCATAATATTGGTAACTGCAATTAATTCTATCACTGATATTTTCTTCCATTTAATTACAGATGCTGCCGCTAACCCTGGTAAATAAAATAAAAGCACCTCAAATATTGTAAATTTTAATATATATATATTAGATACCCTTGCATCAAAAACATTAATAATTACATTAAAAATAATAAATATCAGTACAATACCTAAAAGTTTAAACTTGTCTATAAAAAATTTATTTTTTTTATTTAGTACTTTATTTATAACTTCCATTATTTAGCTCCCTTGAAAATATTTTTTAGTATTTGTCTTGAACTTTCTAATTCATTTATTTGACCCATATCTAACCATTTGTCTTCAGTAATTGGATAAATTCCTACTTTCTTGCCATCATTCTTGATACGATTGATAACTGTTGGAAAGTCTACTTTTTCTTCACAACCGATATAATTAAATACATCAGGTTCTACAATATATACTCCAGTATTTACTAAAATCATATATGTTGGTTTTTCAGTTGAACCAACCAAATTTTGATTTTCATCGGTATGTACAACACCATAAGGAACATGAACAGACTTTAATGAAACAATCATAGTAATTACATTTCCAGCATTTTTGTGATATTCGTATATTTCATCATAATCTTCTAAAGTTAAGATATCACAATTTGTCAAATAAAAAGTTTCTTTAACTTGATCTTTTACATAATAGAGACCACCACCTGTACCAAGCTGTTCTATTTCTTCTCCATAATGAACATTATAATTGTGATCATTTTCTTCAAAATAGCTTTTTATCATTTCTTTCTTGTGATTAACAATTAAGTAAAAATCGTTTGATCCATAATTATTGAACGAATCCATAATCATTTCTACCATTGGTTTATCATCAATAACAGGTACTAGTGGTTTAGGTAAAACTTTTGTATAAGGGTACAATCTAGTACCAAGTCCTCCTGCCATAACAACAACAGGATAATGATATTTATTGATGTATACTGTTTTTTTAGGAAAATAAATATCTATTAATTCTTTTTTCTCGTTTAAAACTGGGATTAACGTATGTTTTGAATTTTTATATTTTTCATCAACCTTATTTAAACAATAATTAAAGTTTTCATTAATAAATGCTTTAATAGGAACATTTCTAATTCCAAAAACATGTGAACAATTTACTAAATCTCTTCTCGTAAAAACACCAACTACTTTTTCATTTTCAACAACAACTAATCCTTTAACAGCGTTTTTTGTCATTTGTGCCACCGCATCAGAAAGTTGCATATTCGAATCAACAATATAATCTTCTACCTTCATATTAACTCCCCATTTCTATGAATTTTTTGATTTGTTTTTGAGTAATTTCTTCAACACTTTGAGTTGCAATTCTTTCTTTTTCCCACTCAATTGTCATCTCAATCGCATTTTTAACAGAAGTTCTTGGTTTCCAATTAAAAGTATTTTTAATTTTTGAGCAGTCTAATTTTAAAAAGTTTGCTTCATGTGGACCATTATTTTCTGTAGAAATCCATTTTGCATTATTCCCCCAAATATTACAGAATAATGTTGCCAGAGTTCCTGTAGTAATACAATCTTTTTCATCTGGTCCTATGTTATACTCACTTGCAAAATTATAATTTTCATATTGTTTATAGGCAACTGTCATATATGCAAATAATGGTTCTAATACATGTTGATATGGTCTTGTTGAATTAGGATTTCTTAATACAATTTCTTTTCCATCTTCCATTGCTCTAATACAATCAGGAACAATTCTATTAGGTGAAAAATCTCCACCTCCAATTACATTACCAGCTCTACAAGTAGAAACAGGAATTTTAGCATCAGCTAAAAATGATTTTATGTATGACGAAGTAACAAGTTCACTGCATGATTTACTATTACTATATGGATCAAAACCATTTAATCGATCATTTTCTCTATATCCATAACACCATTCATTGTTTTGATATACTTTATCAGTTGTAACATTAACAACTGATTTAACTGTATCTGATAATCGAACACATTCTAATAGATTGACTGTACCCATGACATTTGTTTCGTATGTATAAACTGGATTTTTGTATGATTCTAATACAATTGGTTGAGCTGCTAAATGAAAAATAATTTCAGGTTTTTCTTTTTCGAACACTTCTTGGAAAAAATCTAAATCACGAATATCTCCAATATAAGAGGTTATTTTTTTTGATAAATTAAGCATATCAAATAATGCTGGTTTTGTACTTGGTTCAAGAGCATATCCTACAACATCAGCTCCCATATATAATAATATTTCACATAACCAACTTCCTTTAAATCCTGTATGCCCTGTTACAAGAACTTTTTTTCCTTTATAAAAATCTTTCAATTCCATCATTAGTTACTCCCAATTCTTCCATGGTGCCTTATTAGCATTCCAAAGTTCTTCTAATTTTTGTTTATCTCTCATTGTATCCATACATTGCCAAAATCCATTATGTTTATAACAATCAAGCTGACCCTCTTGTGCTAATGTTTCTAATGGTTCTCTTTCAAAAATTGTTTGATCTCCCTCAATGTATTTGAAAACTTCTGGTTCTAATACCATATATCCTCCATTGATCCATCCCATATCATCTTGGCTTTTTTCTCTAAATGATAAAACACTATTATTTTCAATGTCAAGAACACCAAATCTTCCTTCAGGTTTTACCGCAGTCATTGTGGCATAGTGACTATTTAATTTATGAAATTCTACTAACTTATTTAAATCAATATCACACACACCATCACCATAGGTCATCATAAATGTTTCATTTTCTACGTAATCTTGAATTCTTTTAATTCTTCCCCCTGTTAATGTGTTTAGTCCCGTATCAACAACTGTTACTTTCCACGGTTCAGAATGTTTGTTATGTACAATAATGTCATCACCTTTTGTGAAATCAAATGTAATATCACTCGTATGTAAAAAGTAATTTGAAAACCATTCTTTGATTACATGTTGTTTATATCCAGCGCAAATGATAAATTCATTAAAGCCACAAGCTGAATAATGTTTCATAATATGCCATAAGATTGGCATTTCTCCTATTTCAATCATTGGTTTTGGTTTTAAATAAGATTCTTCACTTATTCGAGTACCAAATCCTCCAGCTAAAATTACTACTTTCATATTCTCTTCCTCATTTTTACTTTCCTATATATTTAGCAAATTTTGTATCTTTATAATTTGGGGATACAAAATTGATACTATCTTTATGTAAAGTTACACTTTCATCTGTCAAGTTTATCTTGTGATTAGTTCTTACTTCTGAATAACCTCTATAGAATTCTACAAAAGGTGTCACAGCACCAATCAATAAACAAAATATAAGTGGAACAATACGTCTTTGAATAAGTAACTGCTTATTTTTATAGTCAATATTACCTAAAACTTCTTTTATTACTAATAACATTAAACATGTTAAAAGTGGGATTGAAGCTCGCATTTCAAAATCATTTGATGTTCCAAATCGAAATGCTGCAATAAAAGGTAATGTAATCGCAATTGCATAAAACAGGTAATTCTTTTTATTATTTTTGTAAACAAATAAAAGATAAATATAGACTTCAACAATTAAAAATACAATCAACATAAACCAATTATACCATGAATCGCCTCCAATGTTTAAATTAAATAAAACACCTGCAGTTCCCGAAGATCTTGTATTCGAAAAAATGAATAAAAATAAAGGTAATGCGATGACTAAAGATAATATATTAACTATTGAAAAACCTTCTTTAAATAATCTTGTTATATCTTTTTTCAAAATATAATTAAATAAAATTTTAAATAAAACCAAGGCAAAACAACCAAATATTGGTAATGGTGAAAATAATATTAATAACGCTCCAATAAAAACATCAAACTTTATGTGATCCGTTTGTAAAAATAATAATGTTCCTACCCAAACTGGAATTGCTTGATTAAATACCCAAAATAATTGTGTTGTTTGTGAACTAAATTGATAATAAATGTTCCATGGTTCGATATGATTAGAAAATCCTGTATTTCTTATAAGTAGTCCGATTACATCCATACCACTAAATAATATAAATATTAATAATGCTAAAAATATTTTAAATGTTTTATCTGCTTTTGTATAGAATGCAACAAGAAAAAAGCTTAACGATATTCCTAACGCTGTCCATAAAAGCAAAATAATATTTCCAATATGCCATACTATAGATTTAGATAAACCAAGAAAAATAAAGATTTTACTGATAGTCGACGGCACTATCCAATGCCCAATGTAATAAGACAAAAACGAACCATCTTCAAAATAATACGGTGCTGTTCCAAAAATCATTTTTTTATAAATAGCGTTTCTACAACCCCAATCAGATGATTGATAATAAAGGTTTCCTTGCCCACCTAAAATACACCATATTAAAATAATAAACAAAACAAGAAATAGATATTTCTTATTTATTTTAATTGTATTATTAGTTTTTTTAAAATTCGCTTTACTTTGAAAAAAATGAATATATCCTATTATTAAAATACCAGCTATAGAGATATACCACTTACACCAAAATAAGAAAAATAGAGCAACAGGCAATTCTAAATATAATAACGATAAATTTAAGATTTTTCCTTTATTTATCTCTATCATATTGCTCTCCCAAATTTTCTTTAACACAATTTAAAGCTTCCGCAATAACTGCATCCATATCAAAATATTTATACATTCCAAGTCTTCCACCAAAGATAACTTTTTCATTTTGATCAGCTAACTCTTTATACTTAGCATATAATTTGTTGTTTCTTTCATCGTTTACTGGATAATATGGTTCATCTCCAGGTTTCCATTCTGAACTATATTCTCTTGAAATTACTGTTTTATCAATATCATTTCCATCTTTGTCTTTTCCAAATTCAAACCATTTATGTTCAATGATCCTTGTCCATGGTGTTTCTCTATCTGTATAGTTGACTGCTGCGTTACCTTGGAAGTTAGGAATATCTAATAATTCAGTTTCAAATCTTACTGATCGATATTCTAATGTTCCTAATTGATAATTGAAATAAGCATCAATTGGTCCTGTATAAACAACTTGATCTGCTAATTGATCAAGTTCTTCTTTATTTTCTAAATAATCAGTATTTAATCTTACTTCAATACCTTCTAACATATTTTCTACCATTTTTGTATATCCACCAACTGGAATACCTTGATATAACGCATTGAAATAGTTATTATCAAAAGTTAATCTTACTGGTAATCTTTTGATAATAAATGATGGTAAATCTTTACAATCTCTACCCCATTGTTTTTCAGTATAACCTTTAATTAATTTTTCATAGATATCTCTACCTACTAAAGAGATTGCTTGTTCTTCTAAATTAGTAGGTTCATGTGTAATTTCTTTTCTTTGTTCTTCAATTTTCTTTGTTGCTTCTTCTGGTGTAACAACACCCCACATTTTATTAAATGTGTACATATTGAAAGGTAAACTATAAAGTTCACCTTTGTAGTTTGCTACTGGTGAATTTGTAAATCTATTGAATTCAGCAAATTGATTTACATATTGCCATACTTTCTTATTGTTTGTATGGAAGATATGTGCCCCATATTCATGCACATTAATTCCTTCTACTTCTTTTGTATAGATATTCCCTGCAATATTAGATCTTTTATCTACTACTAATACTTTTTTTCCTTTTTTTGTTGCTTCATGAGCAAAGATTGCACCAAACAATCCCGAACCAACTACTAAGTAATCATATTTCATCTCTTATCCCTTCTTTCTTAACCAATCAAATAATTTATTAACTATTTCGGCATCATTTTTATAATTAAATTTTCTTATAAACAATGATTCCTTAATATTAATTATTTCATTATAATCTTCTTTTTTAAATGTATATGGTTGTCCTCTTGTCCAATCAGTATATCTATTTCTTTGAAGTATTCTATTTTTTTCATTTAAACAATAATAATTATTTGAATAAAAAGGAGAATTAAAAAGTAATGTTTGTAAGAATAGTTCATCTGCACAACATGTTTTCTTAAAATGTTTAATAACCCATGGTTTATTTTTTAATACGTATTTAGCAAAATCGTCAGTTATATCAAACCAATTTGAACCATATTGAAATTCTTTCCCTTTAGTTCTATCAATCTTTAATAATTTTTGTAGTTTCAAAAAGAATTCTCTTAAAAAAGTCTTAGGCTTTCTCTTGATTGCTGATTTTTCTCTAACAGATTCCATAAAAGCATAATAATATTTAACTCGATCTTGTACTTTATTTTTTTCAGCTATTTCTTTTGGACTATATTCAACAAATTCTTTTCCTTTATTTTGTTCAAAAAAATCAAAGAATTCATTTTTTGTATATAAAGGTATATCACATCCAGAAATCAAATGATAATAATCATATGATTTCTTTACAGCATTTTCTAATAATATATACTCTGCTTGTATTTGTGAAAATGATCCCCAATAAATATTAATTTTTGGAACAAAATATACATTAGATTTTTTACATATATCCTTTAATACCTCTTCATTATAAGATTTTGCTTTTTTATCAATTAAAAAATAAAAATCAATATTTTTATCATCATACAAAGACAATAAATTTTTTGATATTTCCACATTATCATGAGTTGTTATTAATATTGCATGTCTCATTTATGATCTCCTTTTTAAAATTTTCTTTACTGTTCCAAATAATAACTCATCTCTTAATATAAGTAACATAACTAGATAGATAATACCTCCTATTGCTATTAAGATTGCTGTCATCATTACTGAAGGATACAAATATTTTGACAATAAATAAATTCCAATAAACATTACAAACGAAGCTATGAAATAAGATTTTGATTTTTTTATTACATCTACAAAATTTATTTCTTTTCTTATACATACTAATTGAAATAAATCAACACTTAATTCTGCAGCAACCGAAGCTATTGCCGCTCCAAAAGAAAGTAAATATGGAATTAGAATACAGTTTAAACAAAGATTGACAACTGATCCTAATATTGTTGATAAAGTATATATTTTTTGTCTTTGTGTAGGTATTAGATATTGAAATCCAACAATATTACTTATTCCAATAAAGACAAGAATTGGTGAAGTTACAAACAAAATATTTATTGAAGGTATAAATTCATCTCCTAAAAACCAGGGTATTAAATTTGTAGCAATACCCATGATTCCAAACATTATTGGACAAGAAATAGCTAATGTATATTGTAATGATTTTTTTGTGTAATCAATAATTTTTTCTTGATCATCATTAGCATATAAATGAGCTATTCTTGGGAGCATAACCGTACTTAAAGATGTAACAACTGTTAGCGATAATTTTATGATTTTTTGTGCCTGTTCATAATATCCAATTTGTGTTGTATTATTAGTTATTAACCCAATCATTAACTTATCTAAAACAGTATAGATTGAAATAGCTATTTGTGGAAAAAATAGAATAAGTGTTGGTTTTAAATGTTTTATAATTTTTAATTCTTTAAAAGGTACTCTCGTAATATGTTTATTTATTGTAAGCCACATTGATAAATTTCCTAACAATAACGTTCCTGAATAAATAAAAACATATAAAGATAAGTCTGCTTTTGTTTTTACAAAAGTAAAAATACATATTATACCAATTATTTTTATCAATACATTTCTAATAACAATTACTTTGAATTCTTCAATTCCTTGATAAAAATAAGTAATATCCAACATGTTCGCTATTAAATCTAATAATTGAATATAAAATAAAAGTTTATATTGATTCATCATTTGTACTGTAAAAATAAAGACACATATACTAATTGCCATTGTCCCTATTTTTAACAGTAAAATTTCAAAAAATGTTTTACTTATTGCTATCTTATCTGATTGATGATATGCAACTTCTCTTTGCCCGTATAAATTCAAACCAATACAACCAAAAAGGATAAAATAAGTTGTTATAGATGCCGTATAACTATAGGCACCTATTCCATCTGGACCCAATATTCTTGAAACATAAGGAGTTGTTATTAATGGAAGAATGATAATTAATATTTGATATGCCAAATTAAAAATATAATTAATTGTCATCTTTTTTTTCATATTTTCTTTCTCCTATTTATCTATATATTCAATTTGAGGATGGAATTTTTTACCTTTTCTTACACTCTTATACATAATTTTTAATTTTTTCCACTTTCCTGACTGTTTACTTTTTAAAATCTTCTTTGTATCTAAAAATACACCATAATAATAAAGTAACATTGAAAGCTTATTTCCTTGTTGTTTATTTACATAGTACATATTTCTATATGAAAATTGGTATCTGAATAAACGATCCGAATGATCTTGAGAAATATCTGTTGGAATATTACTATGCATCTTATGAACCACTATACTTTTAGAAACAAAATAGCTTGGTAAATAATCGCTTAATCTTTTTGTGTATTCTGCATCATCACCCCAAACAAAGAATTCTTTAATTGGTAATCCTACTTTCTTTACAGAATCTTTTGTAAAAAAGCATGATACAAAAGAACATTGTTTAACTCGTAATAATCCTTCTTGAATAAGTTGTGTATTGTTGATCCATTCATTGGATACATTTGGAACATTCATTGCACATGGATTACCATCTTTCCATTCTACGTGACTACATAAAAAACCATATTCGCCATTTAAAATATGATCTGCATTCATTAATTCTTCTAACGCTGATGGTGTAGGAATTGTATCATCATCCATAATCCATAATTTTTCATAACCATCATTTACAGCTTTTTTTATTCCAAACTGGAATCCACCAGCTCCCCCTAAATTAGCACCTGTATTTTGATATTTAATTTGATTATTATCTATATAAGAGCTAATTGTTTCATAAGTACCATCAGTACTTGCATTATCAATAACTAAAATATCAAAATTTTTATATGTTTGTTGTAATAATGCTTCTATAGATTCTTTAAGTAATTCTTTACGATTATATGTAACAATAATTGCTATAACATCATTATTCATCCATTAAGCTCCTTTCATTTTATATTTAATTAATATGCGTGATATAAAGTACAATCTCTTACTAATCAAAAGACATAAAATCTTATATCCTTTTGATTGCTTTTTATAATATACATTTTGTTTCCAATTAGGATATTTTTTTTCTAAAATATCATAACATTCCTTCATTTCTTTATTCTTTTTTAATGGTAAAAGACGTAATGAATTTTGGAATAACAAATTGCTAATAAATAAATATTCTTTTTCACTTTTATATTCATGATCATCTACTTGACGATCAAACATTTTCATAGCCTGACAAATATCTAACATTTTTGGATTATAACTATTTTGCCTCATAATCGAATTATCTCTTTGTCTATAGGTATAAAATCCTTCACTCACGTAATAAATCTTTTTACAGAAATTAATATATTGTCCTGTCGTTGCTCTATCTTCATACCATAATCCTTTTGGATAAAGTATTTTATTTTCTTTTAAAATTGTTGTCTTAATAATTTTATTCCATGCTGCCGGATTGGCTAGTAAATACTCTTTATTAGTAATTAGTCTACTATTACCTTCTAGTATTTTATCTAAAATTCCTTTATCTTCCCATTGTTTAATATAATCAAAAATAATCAAATCTGGTGAATAGTTATTAATTACATTTGCAATAGTTTCAAGTGTATTTGGTTGAATATAATCATCACTATCAATAAAGAAAACATAATCATTATGAACGTATGGAATTGCAAAGTTTCTTGCATCGCTTAAGCCACCATTTTCTTTTACTAAATATTTAAATATATGTGGATATTTTTTTTCATATTGTTGAGCAATTTCACCCGAATCATCAGTTGATCCATCATTAACTAAAAACACTTCTAAATTACCTTTATAAGTTTGATTAACAATGGAATCTAAACAATCCGGTAAATATTTTGAAACATTATATATTGGTATTATTATAGAAAACATTAACTTTTTCTCCTTGAAATTATTTTTCTAGTCCACATTAATAATCTACACCATAAAAATCTCCTTTTTTTCAAACACATACAAAATAATTTATATAATTTTGGTTTCGCATTATAGTATGGATTTTTATCCCAATTAGGAAAATTATTTTCATGAGTTTTTAAACAAGTTTCTAACTCATCATATTTTTTAAATGGTAATAATCTTAAACTACTTCCATAAAATAAATGATGCAAAGATAAAAATTCTAATTCAAGTGGATATTCATCCAAATATGGTGATAAATTATTGATAGAGTTGATCATTTCTAACATTTTAGGGTTATATTTAACTTGATTCATAATAGATTGACTTCTAAATTGATAATAATATATTCCTTCATGAATATATCCAATTTTTTTTGTATATTTAACTAAACCAGGTATTACCGCTAAATCTTCATACCATATCTTTGTTGGAAAGCGTACACCGTTTTCTTGAAATATACTTGTTTTAAACATTTTATTACAAGCATTTGGTGTTGATAAAACATAATGTTTATCATCTATAATTTCCATTGCTTGTTCATGAATAAAATCAACATTGTCGTATTCCTTTACAAAATCATATACAAGAATATCTAAATCTTCATTATCCATTTTTGTACATAATCTATTTAATGAATTTTCTTTTATATAATCATCACTATCAACAAATGTGACATATTTTCCTTTTGCATATGGGATTCCAAAATTACGTGTATCTCCTAATCCACCATTTTCTTTTGAAAAAATACGAATAATATTTGGAAATTTTTCTTCATATTCTTTCATTATATCTATTGAAGAATCTGGAGAAGAATCGTTTATTAGAAGAATTTCATAATCATCCAAATCTTGTTCTAATAAAGAATCCACGCATTTTCTTAAATACTTTTCAGTATTATATATTGGAACAATAATACTTAATTGTTTCATTTAACCAGTCCTTTCTTCTTTGTTTGATAATATTTCATAAAGAAAACAATTATTAAAGTAAATCCACAATGCCAAATATAAGTTCTATATACAGCACCAAAATATCCTCTTATCCAGAAGAATAGTAAAGGCATTGTATATGCAAATAATAAGTATAAGAAATAATTTTTATGTTTATTTTGATAAACAAGTTGATATGCTATAAACCCAATCAAAATACCTAAAACAAAGGCAAATAGCCATCCAAACCAATGATATGAATAAAATAGTTCTGCAATGTATGATCCTCCAATAGGTTGTTTATATGTATAAATATGTTTTGTAAAAATCATTTTATCTACAACACCACTATTAAATCCACCAATATTTGGAATAACTAATAAAATCGGTAGAATATAGTTTAAACCGTAGGCTTGTGATGGATTTGATTTAATTGTGAAGCAAACTGTTGCAAAGGTTGATCCAAATTCTGATAGGGTTGCAATTAATTGGTTATTACTCAATGAATATACAAAAATATCAAATATTTCTTTCATATTAAAAGAAGTAATATTTCGAGCACTAGCTATAAAGTTTAATAAAACAAGTCCTGCATATCCAATAAAACATAATGCAATAATTTGTTTTTTTGAAAGATGTACCACATATTTTTCCCAAACAATAAATAGACCTAATAAAAAAACAATAGCTTCTCCTCTTCCACCACAAGACATCATTACAACTTTATAAACTACTGTTACAAAAAATATAATATTTGCTTTTCTTTTTTCATTTGAAAAACCAATTACTAAGGCAAAAATTCCAAAATTGAAGAAATCTGCAACTGTTTCAACAAAATCATGAACTTGTAAATTGAATGTATTTAAATATCCACCTTGCATAAATAATAAGAATTTTGATACATCAATATATAATGTTGGTAAAATTCCAATACCCACACATACAAGACCAATAATCTTGATTTTTTTCAAAGAGATATTCTTTCCTTTATTGAATAAAGTAATATTTCCTTTCTTTTCTAAAAAACGATAAATAAATATAATTCCTAAAACAAGCATCATTTGTGAAAGTAATGTAAAAAAAGCCGCCTTTTTATATATATCAAATTTTATATACCACAGCGGAAATAATACATTTTTCCCAAAATCTTTACCAAAAGCTTTTATTGGCAAATGCCCAAAATTAAAAACATAACTTAGTAAAATAAAGAAAATAGGAAAAGAGATTATTTTCTTTTCAAAGTTATATAAATAAAAAATATGTAAAATTAACTGTAGCAGCGAAATAATAAAAAAAGCAATGAACCATGCTTGTTCTCCTTTAATAGGAAAAGTAAGTAATCCTAAAAAAGATATAATTATTTCACTTATTAATAACATAGTTTTTTCGCTATATTTTCTATTAAAAATCCGAATCATTATCTAACTCCTTTATAAATTTTCATTAACGAACTGGGAATCAATCCCACAATCAACGGTTTTACAGCATATAAATATATACTAAATGGAACTTTTTCATTTTTCATCCACATATATTTTAATTTAGCTTCTTGTATTCTAAATTTATATTTTCTTTTTTTCATTCCTTGTAATCCTTCTCTATACAAAAGCAAAATAGTATCTAGATTAAAGATTTTATAACCTTTTTTTGTCATCTTACACCATAAATCATAATCTTCAGCTCTCAAAGTTAAATTATTTACTGTATAACCATCAACAGACAATAATGCTTCTTTTCTCATCATTACAGTTGGATGAACAATTTGAACCTTTTTGATTGCATCGTAGAAAGAAACACTTCCTGAATGAATTTGAAAATCCTTATAAATTTCATCATTTTCATCAATACATTGACACTTACAACCAACAACTACTATGTCTGAATTATCTTCTAAATAATTATATTCAACTTCAAATCTATTAGGCAAACTAATATCATCACTATCCATTCTTGCGATATATTTGCCTTTTGCACGTTCAATACACCTATTTAAAGATGTCGCCAAACCAAGATTTTTTTCATTTTTAAAAAAAACAATTCTATTATCTTGTTTAACATATTTTTCAATAATATTACTGCTTCTATCAGTTGAATAATCATCGCAAATTATTAACTCAAAGTTTGAAAAACTTTGAGTTAAAATAGAATCAATAGCTTTAGCAATATACTTTTCATCATTATAAACACTCATTATAACAGAAATTTCTGGCTTCACACTATCACTCCAATCCATAAATACTTTTCATTTTACTTAAAATAGCTTTCAAAGAAAACATTTCGCTTTTTTCGCGATTATATTTTTTCATATTATCAAAATGATTTTTTTTATTTATTAATATGTCAGATAAATCATTTTCAAAATTGTCTAATTTTATAACGTATCCTCCTTTTTGATCAACTAAATCGTGATTTCCTCTTATATCACTTACTATACAAGGCAGTCCACAAGCCATTGCCTCCATCACCGAAACAGGCAATCCCTCTCTTTTAGAAGGAAAAACAAAAATATCACAACATTTCATAATAGAAAAAATATCGTTTCTAAAACCTAAAAAATGTACTCTGTTAAAAACATTTTTTTCTTTTGCTATTTTTTCAAGATTTTCTTTATTCTCTCCTATACCACAAAGTATATAGTGATAAGTCTCAGGAAGTTTTGCTAGAGCTTTAATAACAACTTCTTGATTTTTATTACGATTTATTTCACCAACTGACAATAACAAAGTAGTTTCATTATTATCAATTCTTGTATCATCAAGAAATTTGTTTCTATCGTATTTTGTTTTTTTGATAACATCAGTATCAATTCCTACACCTGGTACATATTCAACTTTTCCATTTTCTTTTAGTTTAAATTTTAAAGCATTTTCATAATCCTCTTTATTAATGGTAATTAAAATATCTGTATATTTTGCTGCATATTTTTCAATAGTTCTAAAAATAAAATTTTTAACTGGATTGTTTCCTTTAAAGAAATGAAAACCATGTGCAGTATAAATCATTTTTGTTGTTTTATAATGTATAGAATTTTTATTTGCTAGTCGTGCAACAAAACCACCTACTGGTGTATGACAATGAATAATATCATATTCATTATCATCAAGTACTTTTTTTAACATTTTATAAGCTTTTATATTTTTTGGACTTAATGGATTTCTTTGAAAACAAATATTATATTTATGATCACAGTAATCAAATATTTTGTCTCCATTAGATGCAACACCCACTACATAACCCTCTTCTTTAAATAATTTTAAATAAGGAATATGAAATGCTTGAATATGCCCATCCACGTGTGCTACAAATAATACCTTTTTATCTTTCATATTTTAAATCTCCAAACATTTTTGTAATTACTCCTACTTTTCCAATCAACAATCTTAAAATAGGATTAAATAAAGAAATATAAACAACTTTAATATTATCTTCTCTCATTTGACTTCTTACTATGTCATATGTACACATATATTGATCATTTTGTGGTAAAAGGATGCCTTCCTTTTCCTCATTAATAGTATCTAACATACTCTCACACAATTTATCTATAGTAATAGAACTTCTTTCATTTTTTAGAGTTGGAAAAATGTGAACCTTTTTTACTGCATTTATCAATTTAGTCATATTACCTGGACTATTTTTACCATATACCATAGGTGGTCTTAATACTGAAACTTTAAAAGTATCATCAGCTAGTTTTAAAATCTCATTTTCCGCTTGTAGTTTACTTTTACCATAATTGGTACTTGGATTAGTTTTTGTATTTACAGTAATTAAATCGTTACTATAAATAAGTCCATAAACACTCATCGAACTCATAAATATAAAATGTTTTACTCCGTAAGATTTTGATAACTTAGCAATCTCAACTGCTAAATCTCGATTCACTTTATAATATAAACTTGCATTTTCTTTTGTTTCTTTAATATGTGCAATTCCTGCCACATGATAAACAACATCAAATTTTGAAAAATCAAATTGTTTCCACGAATCATCTCTTACATCTAATTCTTCTACATAATAATCATTAGGAAATTCCTTCAAATAATCTCTAAAATGACTACCTATGTAACTACCTTTTCCTGTAATTAATACTCTTTTCACTATTTTTCCTCCTTATGTAATTCGCCTGTTCCTCCTTCAACTACACCATCATGTTTTAATACAGATGTAATTGTTCCAAAGAAACATTTTAAATCAAATAAGAATGAGATTTTTTCTATATATTCACCATCAAGTTTTGCTTTCACAGGAATTTCTAATTCATCACGCCCGTTAATTTGTGCCCAACCTGTAAGGCCAGGTCTTACATCATTAGCATGATATTTATCTCTTTCAGCAATTAGATCATTTTGATTCCATAATGCTGGTCTAGGACCAATAACAGCCATTTCCCCTTTTAATATATTAATAATTTGTGGTAATTCATCTAAAGAAGTTTTTCTTAGAAATTTACCTGATTTTGTTATGTATTGATCTGGATTTGATAACATATGTGTTGGCATATCTTTTGGTGTATCAACATACATTGTTCTAAATTTGTAAATATTAAAATATGATTTATTAATACCAATTCTTTTTTGTTTAAAAAGAATTGGTCCTTTACTATCTAATTTAATCCAAATACATAAAATTAAAAATATTGGGCTTAATACAATTAATCCACATAACGCTAAGATAAAATCTATTCCTCTCTTTAATCCATTTCTATACATTAAATAACCACCTTTCCATCTTCAATAGAAGAAAATTCTTCTATTTTCTTTCCACTAAAACTGTTGGTCTATCGACACTTGAACTATTTACAAAAGAATAGTCAGCAATAAATGCATCACGATTAATAACACTATTTGCACAAATAACGCAACCATTTCCTATAGTTGAATCAGGTTCAATAACTACATTTGGAAAAATAACACATCCTTGACCTATTTTTGCATAGTTTGAAACAATAGATTTATTACTTATAAGATTCACAACATTAAATCCTATTTCTTGTGCTTGTGTTATGAGTTCTTCTCGAAGCCTGTTGTTGCCAATAGCAATAAAGATATTTGAATATTTTTCACGTAAGACTTGAATATCCTTCATACCGCCAATTACTTTACAATCATTAATTGTTTTTCCAACTAAACCATCATCCAAAAAAAAATATCATCGTAAACTTCTCTAGCAATATCCAAGCAACATTTACCATGTCCACCAGCAACGACAATAATCAAGTCCATTTTTCTTCCCTTCTCTATATGCAAAAAAAGGCATAACAGTGTTATGCTTTTTTTAGTCTTTACTAATAATTTCTAGTCCTACTTGAACACTCGACACTTGTCCAAGTAGGTTGACATCAACGTAGGCAATACGTTTATGTCGATCTATCTTTGTAATATATCCTTCTAATCCCACAAGTGGTCCTTCAATAATCATAATTGTATCACCTTTAATATAACCTTTAGATACATCTACTATATAGTCTTCTGTACTAAATCTCGCTAGAAATAGTGCCTCTTGAGGATATATTGGATAAATATCTTCTCCATCATTTCCTAACAGTTTTGTAAGATCAGGTATTTCCTTTAATTGCGTATATAAATCATCTATTTTATCAGTAATAACAAAGATATATCCTTTAAATAATACTTCTTCTACTATTTGCCATTTCCCTCTAAATTTCTTTTGTCTTTTGCAACAAGGAATAAAGCATTCTAATAAAACATCATGATCTATATGAAATTGTAATTTCTTCGCAATTGCTTCTTCTTTTCCTGTTCTTACTTGAACTACATACCAATTGTCAAACATATAAACCTCCTTTTAGATACGCTTCGCCCATCGAATAACGAACGTTATTCGACTAGTGAAGGTATGACAGATAAATTTTCATAACGCGACCCTGCGACGATTACTGCTATTTATCTTTTTTATAAGTTTTGAGGTTGATAAGTATCAACAATTTCTTTGATATCTTTTCTAATATCTATACTATCTTGATAAGCAACTTCTTTTAAATGAACTAATTGATTAAAGAATTTTTCTTCATCTAATTCAATTGGTTTACCAATATGAATGAGTTTATTAGGAGTATCTTGCATTCCTTCTTCTTTCATCAATAATTCTTCATATAGCTTTTCACCAGGTCTTAAACCAGTGTATTCAATCTTAATATCGATATCAGGTTCATATCCTGATAACTTAATTAAGTTTCTTGCCATATCATCAATCTTAACAGGTTCTCCCATATCCAAGACAAAGATTTCTCCGCCTTTAGCATAAGCCCCTGCTTGTAATACAAGCGAAACGGCTTCAGGTATTGTCATGAAGTATCTTATGATATCGGGGTGAGTTACAGTAACCGGACCTCCTGCTTTGATTTGTTTTTTAAATAATGGAATTACAGATCCATTTGAACCAAGTACGTTTCCAAAACGTACCGCTACATATTCTGTATTTGATTTTTTATTATATGATTGAACAATCATTTCACACATACGTTTTGTAGCACCCATAACATTTGTTGGGTTAACTGCTTTATCTGTAGAAATCAAGATAAATCTCTTTGTTCCATATTTATCGGCAGCACGTACAACATTTAACGTTCCAAATACATTATTTTTTACAGCTTCACATGGTGAATCTTCCATTAATGGAACATGCTTATGCGCTGCTGCATGATATACAATATCCGGATGATATTGTTCAAATAAATGATTAACTTTGTCTGTATTTCTTACAGAGGCAATTAATGTTTCTAAATTTAAGTGTGGATACTTATCTTTTAATTCCAATTGAATATCATAGGCATTATTTTCATAAATATCTACAATAATTAATTGTTTGGGATTACTTGCAGCTATTTGTCTACATAATTCAGACCCAATAGATCCTCCACCACCAGTAACCATAACCACTTTATCTTTAACATATTCCATGATTTCTGAAAGATTAACTTCAATTTGATCTCTTCCAAGTAAATCTTGAACTTCAACATCTTTTAAATCAGATAAATGAACATCCCCGTTTAGAATTTGATAATATCCTGGAACTCTCTTTAATCGGCATTTTGTTTCTTTACAAGCATTTAATACTTCAGCTAGTTTTTTATGATTGGCAGCTGGCATTGCTACGATGATTTCATCGATTTTTTCTTCTTTGCATACTAATTTTAAAATATCGCGTCCACCTTTAATTCTTACATTATGGATTTTTCTTGTCCATTTATTGTCATCATCATCAATAAAACAAACGACTTCTTTATGTAAACCAGTACTATTTGTAATTTCTCTTAAAATCTTTTCTCCTGCACTTCCAGCTCCATAGATAAGAACTCTTTCTTTTTCTCTTGTTTTATTACTCATATATTCTCTTCTAAACATTCTAATCAAACGATATGAATATCTAGATCCACATAACCCAAGTAAAAAGATAGCTAAAATCATTAGATAACATGAAGCTGGTAATGTATTTCCTGTTATATAGCTGATAACAATGATAGCTAATGTTGAAGTAATTGATGAAAATATTATATTCCACAATTCTGCAATAGAAGCATATTTCCATATTCCTTTATACATTTCAAATGCATACAAAATCCCATAACATACAATCAAAATTGGTATAATAATAGAATTAGCACGTTGAAGATACATGGTTTCAATCGGGCCATTAAATCTTAAAACTAGCGCACCATAAACACTTAAAATTATAGTGAATATATCCGCAATAAACAACCCAAAGACACGCAGTGCTTTCTGTTTATCCATTTTTATAACATCTCCCAAACTTATATATACTTTTATTTTTTTACACTCTAATACAACTTACATCAATAATAGCATATATCTACCATATTTGCCACTTTATGTCAAATTTTTACTACAAAAAAGCCATGAAACTTTTAAAGGTTTTATTTCAAGCCATGATATTTGAAACTGCTTTTCAAAATCTTGTGGTTTTAATATATGTAGTAAAAACAGACCTCTTCTGTTTCATGAGGTCTGCTTTTTTGCTTTATATTACTTTGATATCATGTCATAATTATTTAAATATATAGAAAGTAAAAAGGATGATACCCAACATCGCCAAACGTCACTTATCATCCTCTGTCAAAAGACATGATTATAATAACTGATTACTCTATAAAACTCAATACTTCCAAAGCTA
>ENA-OPBE01000529-OPBE01000529.1-human-gut-metagenome-genome-assembly--contig:-NODE-529-length-37949-cov-5.371827_pt1 | contig 37949 bp, 32 predicted proteins | sample MGYA00241066_ERZ501448 | MGnify/ENA primary metagenome ERZ501448 (study PRJEB25962, sample SAMEA2042585) | human gut metagenome | biome: human gut; feature: human-associated habitat; material: faeces...
AATCGCCAAACAACGATTTTTCGTTCTCTGCGACTTCCCAATAAACGGGAATTTTACGCTTTCTTAATTGGATGTCTAATTACAGTTTTCCATTTTTCTGGGGCAACCTTTCTTGCATCAGACATATAAATCTCGTGGTGCAACCTATCTTTGTTAATATCATTAACATATCCATTTTGTTCTAAATAAGTATCCATAAGCGCAACAGTTGCTGGCTCATTATCAAAAGAACCTATATGCATAATTTGAACGCATAATCCCTCATCAATCGTAAGATACTCTGCTGACGAACAATCAAGTTTCTTCTTTTTCGTTGCTGTTTCTACCGCCCAGTCAAAATCAGCTTTAGAAATGAAATCAGGCAAACGGATAACAGAAATCCAGCTGAAAGCAGACTTATTTGTATAATCTACACTCTCGACATCATCCTGCCACCAAAAACCTTCCAATGGCGGAACAACATATTCAAAAAATCCTTCAATTTTATAATCAGTCTTGTAACTCATTTTTAATGTATAAGCAACTGCATATAAAATAAAATATAATTACTTGAACTAATTTAGCTCAAAAACTATTATTTCTCTTTTCATAGCTTGAATAATATAATGCACTTTCTATCCGTTAATCTCCCAGTGACCACTGTAACCACTTCCGACATATGATACATTAGACATTTTTTTGATTTTTCGTTTTACTGTTGCAATTCCAATTTTCAATTCCTTTGCCATATCTGCCGTTGATACTTGCGGATTATCCTTTATCATTTTGATGATTTTTTCTTCAGTATCATCTTGGGTATCACCTTGAGTATCATCTTGGGTATCACCTTGAATTTTCTCTTCGTTTGCATGTATTGCATAATTAGAACCATAATTCAAATTATACAAAGTCAATGTAAAATCATCATTATCTGCATCAAAGACAGGCATCTTGGACTCATCAAATTCAACCTGTCCCTCGTAGTCTGCCAATATTTTCTTAAATCCACTACCTCTACGCTCCATGTACTTCAAGCGGCTGAATATATCAGCTAATATCGGATTTCTTCGCTTTGATGGAATTTTTAATAAATCTTTTCCTTCTAGAGATATTCCGCTTACCATTCCACCCGGTGAATATATCTCGATTCTGTCATCAAACATATCTATATGGACTTCACTGCCTATCTCCATATAATTTCTATGAATCAATGCATTTACTACACCTTCCAGTACTGCACGATCTGGATAATCAGGCATTTCAATTCTGCCGTCACCAACCTTACGCCATGCTTTCTTGGAATTATTTCTGACAAAATCTGTTCCTGCCTGTAATAGTGTGACAAGACTTCCCCTATATTCCTTATCATCAAGTGCATCTACAATTCCAGATGCCTTCGTAAGTCCATTCCATCTTGTACAAAATAATCTGGAATGACGAACCGGAGATTCATCTGCCAGAAGTGCTCCTGCATTCGTCAGATTGCCTTTCTCATCAATCAAACCAAAAGATTCATAATCTGTATCTTCAAATGCATTTCCTGTTCTTTGCTTATATACCGATTTTAATTTTGTGAAAGACATATTGCTAAAATCATATCTTGACTTCAGACTATCATAACTTTCACCACTTCCACGAAGTACCAACTCTCTTAACTGTGAAGGTGTTGCTGGAACACTTTCATTTCCAATACGCATAAACGCAATAAGTTGTCCATCGCCTTCATAATAGTATGGTGTCTGCTGCCCTTTCATAACTTCTACAATAACAAACGTCTTGTCTTTATCTTTTTCAAATGAAAGCTCAAACTCTGGTATTGGATTAAGATGTGTTTTAATTATCTCACTAATTTTCTCTGCATCTCCTTCAGCATCCGAAAGACCAACCAACGCATCATCGTTTGCCACACCAAATACCAGCCTACCACCATAACAATTTGCAAATGCACTTATACTCTTACACCAGCTTTTGGGTTTCTTTGTCTCAAGTGCAACCTTTTTATCGTAATCTGTGGCTTCGCCGCTTAGCTGCTTTATGTCCATAAATTCACTTCCTTTTATTAATTCTCATAATCTTCTGGGGCCTTGCCATCATTATTTCTAAATGTAATCTCCAGCAATTCACCTGCTATCCCTTTACTCCTTACTCTCATAATACTATCATCAACCTTATCTTTCGCCAGCAGATTAATATTTCCATACCAGACTACTTCCTGATCAATAACAGCAAATCGATCACAATATTCTTCTACTGTTCTAATATAAAACCCAGCTCTACGCATATCTTCATGTAACTGCATCCAGTATGCAGCATCACCAAATCCATAGGAATCTGGAGTCCACGTGACTATTGTGACCTGAACTCCTGACATCTGTTTTTCCTTTAGCATATTGATTAACTCATAAACTTTTGATCCGCTGATTACGGGGCTGGAAATAATTATATTCTTATTAGAATCAAGCAAATCTTTATGATAATTTTCACTATAATTATTTCCATCATATATTGCATTAACCGTCTGTTTAACAGTTTGCAAACCATCGCCAAACTCATATCCGATCTGTTTATATGCTTTCAGCCGCTTCATATACATATTATTAAACATTGGAATATGATTATCCACATAATCATATATTATCACATTTTCTTTACCTGCATAATCACGATTCAGTCTTCCTGCATACTGTTCCACTACACCGCGAAATGATACAGGTGTTGCCATAAAAAGTGTATCCAGTCTTGGAAAATCAAAACCTTCTCCTACAAGAGAACCTGTAGCTATCAGTATAAGTGATTCATTCTTATCAACCTGATGCATCTGCTCAAGAATCTTCCTGTGTTCTTTCTTAGAGTTGTTACCCGTCATAAGAAATACATGATCTGCATAGTTTTTTAATCGCTCATAGAATTTTTCAGAATGATCCTTGTATCGTGACAAAACAACCGGTGTGCGGCCTGCTGCTACGCAATTCTTCACATCCTCAATAATCTGTTCATCCCTGACATCATTATTATGAATAATCGCATATGCTTCATTTGGATGCATCTTATCGGTAATTACACCTCTCGGCGGTACAGTCCGGGTAAAACGTGGGTACACAAGATGCTGTATTCCCTGCTCTTTTGCTTTTTCCTTGGTCGTATAGCTATATCTTATAGGTCCGATAAGCATATAGTTGATTTTTTCCAGTCCATCTCCTCTTTTGGGAGTTGCTGTCACACCATATACATACTTTGCTTTCACTTCTTTTAAAACATTGGCTATTGTTTCTGAAGCAGAATGATGGCACTCATCAATCAACACGAGTCCATATTCATTCATCATCTTATGATACTTACCCTTTTTACACAATGAACCTGCCATTGCAATGTCTAAGATTCCTGTCATTGAATCATGTGCTCCCTGTAATGTTCCAATCAGGCTTTTTCTTTTCCTTACTCTTCCTGTCTTAGTCTCATAAGTTGGAAGTCCCTCATTGATATTTAAGAATTTTTCCAATGCCTCTTTCCACTGCTCTATAAGTGCAGAAGATTCAAGAATAATCAATGTATTTATTTTCTTTTGTGCAATTATTGCACTACCGACCACTGTTTTGCCAAATGCTGTTGCTGCATGAAGTATTCCATTATCATACTTGATCAGTTCTTTTAATGCCTTATCCTGTTCGGGACGCAATTCACCTTTAAAATCCACATTAATTTTTCTGCCCTGCTGGCGCTCATCTTCCATTTCGTAATCAATATCTGCCTGTTTTATGTTTTCCCAAAGTTCGTCCTGTAGTCCCCGTGGTATCTGTATATATCCGCTCAAATGATCTTTCCCAAGATAAATCCATCTTGCTGTATCATAATTTGATGTTCCTATTGCCTGATTCTTATAGAAAACCGGATTACTGATTGCCGCCATTCTCCGGATTCTATTCTGCATAGCCGCTTTTAAATTCGTATTGTCTACATATATTCCATTCGACAAGATAATATGTAATTTTCCTTCTACGTCATTTTTATTAAAATGCTGCATTCTGTTCCATGGTTTTTCCCTGTCACTTTCAACAGCATTTGCTGCAATATCATCAATAATATTTGACCATTCTTTTATTTTCTCTTCCAAAAATCCCTGCGATAATCTTGGTTTATTAAATAAAGTTTCCCACTGATTAGGATATGCATTCCAATTACCATCAATAAATGCACTGTTCCCATCTTGCAAAGCTTTTCCCTGCAATGGCAATGCAATCAGATTGCCAACAGCACTATCCTCCGGTAATGAATCCTGTGCAGGCAACATTCTATCATAGTATTTAAAAGATTTTAAGTTAATCTGTTCCGCACCCTTGTCCAGCAGAGCAAATCCAAATTTTCTTACAAATGAAGCAGCTATCGGCTTATCAAAGAATATCCATACATGTGCACCTCTGCCAGATCTTGATCGTTCTACTAACGGCTCTATTCCGTTTAATACACAAATTTCTCTCATTGACTCAACTTCTTCCACCCATGTATCATCAGAATTTGCAAAGTCTTTCTCTTCTGCATCCTTATCATGATTATCAAAGTCAAATACCATAAATCGACATGTTCCATTACTAAGAAGAGGATAAACGCCTATTACGTCTGATGCGTTATATGCATTTCCCTGCAAATGATTTAATATATCTTTCTTCGTTATTGTTTTATAAGAACGGTTCTTGCAGTTCTTACAGTTAATCCCATCCTTTATCTTCTTATGACACACATTTGTCCAGAAATTATTACACTGTGGATAGTATGCAGCCTTCCCTGTTTCTTTATTAACACTACGCTTTGCATAGACATCCTGTCTTCCCCAGAACATACTAAAAAACTGATTTGCCATATTTTCTGTTATTGCCTGTGGATGAATGATTCTTTTACCCTGTTCTGGATCAAAAGCCTCTTTACTACCACTTTGTCGTAATTTTGATAATTCCTTATGGTATGACAATCCTGCTTTGTCCAATATATTTTTCAATATCTGATTTTCCACTTGCAGGTCATTCAACTTTTTCTGAAGTTGTGATATGTTCTCTATTGAATCACGCATCTTGACATACCTCCCATTGCAATACCTAAAATCACAGCTCCTCTGCCAGTGTTATTCTGTAGTTATCAAACTTAAGCACTTTAAAACTCTTATCAGATACATTGAGTCCATCACAATTTTGTAAGAAAAGCATATACTGATTTGATAGCATTGTATTCCTCTGTAAGTCTTATATCTTTCAACAATCCATAAAAAAATGTCTTACCTGTACCACTATCTCCACCAACAAGAGTAATTCTATCATCAAATTCCAAATTGTATGAAAATTGGTCTGCTTTAAATATAATACCTTTATAAATCATATACATCCCCTTTCATACTCTATCGGACACTATAATTTTATGCCGTAACAACTACATCAGATTTATTAAATCAACTTTGTGCATCATCTGTGATATTAGAAATCTCAGTATACACATTTTAATAATATTATGAGTCAAATCAAAAATTATATTATTATCATAACATATTCTTTAAATAATTTCTCAAACTATCTTTTTTACACAAAGGTTATCAATTCAGCTGGTTATCAAGAATAATGTCTATCATGTCTTGCTTTCCATGAGTGTATGTCACTCTATTATCTGCATATTTACTTTCCAGTTCTTCCTTCACCCTCTGATACTGCAAAGCCATATTCTCATTATCATTTAGATAATCTCTGAAATGAATATAATTTTTCCACTCAGTTCCGTTCCATTTCACAATATGAATATGGTGCGTTCTTGTATCATTTTCCATATCGCCCATTACATAAAGAAGCTGACGTTCCACATCTGAACCGCGATAAAATATTCCCACTTGTCGTAATTGCTCATTATGTAACATTACTTTATCAAAATCAGTTACCCCAACGACAATATCAATAATCGGTTTTGCTTTAATTGCCGGTATTGCTGAACTTCCAATATGCTGTATATCAATAGCATCATCTCCTAATATAGATTTAAGTATTTTGATTGTTTGAATGGCAGCCTCATCCCACTGTTTATCATGTGGTTCAAGCTGCACTATTCCTCTTTTTAATCCTAATGACATAGCAATCTCCTTAATATTACATCACAATTTCACTGTCGAAATATTGTTCCTGAAGATGAATCTGTCTCCTGATTTCTTCCTTTGAAAAAGTTACTCCGTCTGGCACAACTACCCACTTTTCTTCTATATCATCTTTTCTCCGAACAATGGCAATAATTTTACCTGTAAACTTCTTTACTGGTTCATTTACACCTAATATATAAGCGTCCTGCTCTTCTCCATCTGGTGCCATAACTCCTTCAATGTAACCATAATTTATTGGATAATACATATCCTTATATTCAGGATGATAACTTCCTAATGGTCTATCGACTGTGACAGTTACTGTTGCTCCAATTATAGAATTATTTTTACCTGTAAATACTTCTCTATCAATTTCGGCTGTATCAACGGATATGTCCAGTTCTCAGGCAACTCATTCATAAGCACAACTTTCTCCATTTCGCTATGTAATTCTTTCGCAAACTCTGTTATCTCTGCAAAGCAAAGCAGTCCAAATGTTTCTTCACCAGTATCATTTACTATAGTCTTACCTGTCACCGAATATACGCATATTGGTTTTATCTCAAATTTGATAGCCCCAGTCTCTTCCTGCAACTCCCTTTTAGCTGTTTCAAAAATATCCTCCCCAGCTTCTCTATGCCCTCCCGGCACTTCATATGTATCTCTTTCTTTATGTTTGCAAAATACCCACTTGCCGTTACTCTGTGAGATAATTACTGCAAATTTCAATAGTTCATCATTAACTGTATCATAAAATTTTACTTCCATCACATTTTCCCTTCCCATTCCAGCATAAACTCATTCAGAAATTCCTGCATTACAACCTGTCTATGTTCTGCCAGTTTCTTTCCCTCAGTCGTATTCATCATGTCTTTCAACAAAAGCAACTTTTCATAGAAATGGTTAATGCTTGTAGAGTTTTTATTTTTCTGATACTCATCTTTGTTCATTATTATTTTAGGTTTTATTTCCGGATCATAAATCTTTCTTCCCCTACTATCACCATATGCAAATGTTCTGGCAATTCCAATAGCTCCTATGGCATCCAGCCTGTCTGCATCCTGCACACATTTTCCTTCTATGGTATCAGGTACGACTGAATCAGTTCCTGCAAATGAAACCTCATCTATAATTTTGCATACCGCCTCTATCCTTTTACCATCTATTTTGTTAATTGTCATAAAATCAACTGCATTTTTCTTGGTAGCATAAGTGTCCGGAGAAAGCTTAATATCGTCCACATCGTGTAACAGAGCTGCCAACTGCACTGTTTTAACATCTGCATTTTCCTGTTTTGCGATTTTAGTAGCCAGTTTATATACTCGTATCGTATGATAATAGTCATGACCACTACTGTCTCCCGAAAATATACTTTTTATAAATCTCTTTTCATTATCTGTCATCTTTTCTCCTAATCAACCTAGCAAAGCAATATATTGATTTACGAAAGTCATTACTCCACCCACAAATAGAGCCAAACTAGAGCCATTTGATAAAATAAATGCCGGAAACCCGCATAAATACAGGCTTTCGGCATTTTAATCCGTTATTCAAACTCTTTATGACCCAAACATCACTTAGCTTATTTTATTTAAGTTTCGGTCGAGTATGGGGCATATTTATATATCAATTACACTATTATTTTGACCTACTGAATGGTTGTTGCCAAACTGTTTCCATGGGAATATTATAACTTGATGATACCTGAATGACAAGTTAATTTTCATTTTTTACAACTACAAATTCTCTCCTCCCTCAATATCGTCGCTTTCAAACATATTCTTGTGGTATGATTCATTTTCATCATCTTCAAAATCATCAAAATCAAACAAAACCGATCTATTTCCAATCAATGCCAATAATTCCTTACGCTCTTTTCTTTTCTTTATGTCTTCCATTTCTTCATACAGCTCGTCTACATAATCTATCAACCAATTATTGACTTTTCCCTCACATAAATCAGCTAAATAATCATTTACTAGTGCATCATCCATTTCCAAAGATTCCATATCATTCAGTAATCTAAAAACACCAGACTCTCGCTTATTCTTATACATATAGAGCAGTAGCTCTTTTATTGAATTTTGTTCAATAACCATCTGCTCATAAAGAGATCTTCTTTGAGTTGATAAAAAGACTCTTGCAGCATTTGAATACGAGTCAATCTCATATGTATACGTATTAATATCTCTTGCCTTATGTTCTATTAATTCAAAATAATATCTAGCCAAATTTCCCAATTCATTTATGTAAAAACGTTTGAATGCATCAAACTGGATCAAAGCACATGGCTCATCAAAATTAAATTTTCCATTTTGTTTTTTCAAAAAACTAATAAATAACTTTCTCAACTCACTGCTATTTTTTCCCGGTATATAATTTGCATATCGGTAATTATTATAATAATTAGAAAAAACTTCCAAAAGACTTCTTCCATTTTTTGAAAGTTGTTCTGTAGTATATTTCTCAATTTCTTTTTCTAATTCATGATGGTTATGTTCTATAAGGCACTTTGGAACAGATTCCTTATCAGTTGGATTTTGTAGAACAAGACACAAATAAATTTTTTGTAACCGTTCTATGCCAACTGCTCCGGTATACAATATGATATTAATCTCATATTGATTATTTAATCCAGTTATCGACATTGTTTTCTTTGCTGATTCATATATAAATTCTCCAGAAATCTCTAACTCGCGTCCCATGTTAATACTTTTGAAATCCCATATTTCATCTACCAACATCTCATCGCCACCTTTATTATCATCTTATATTCAAAGATATCTTTCAAAAAAATCCTGTATTCTCTTCTTTGTGTATTTATTCTCAACCTCTTTTAATATGTATATCGACAATTCATTTAACGAACGAGTAAGTGCTACATAAAGCTTATTCTTCGTCTTATTCGCCTCGGTATTATTATTATCGTTAAATAAATATGCTGCCAAGTCATTTGTGAGAATGAATAAACACTTCTCCCCCTCCATTCCCTTTATGTAGTCTATTGATTTTACAAAAATCTTATCTTCTTGTTTTATTGGACTTTCGTCTTCAAAAATATTTATGATAATGCCATATCTTCTTGAATCTATTTTTTCGCACTTGCTCAGTAATGCCATTGCATCTTTTTTCTTTCCCGTATTCCTGTACTTTTCAATCATTTTCCCAGCATAATAATACGCTACTTTTTTTACTGTCAGAGTATCTTTGGTTGGATGATTCTCAGACAACAATGGTTCAAGCTCTTCCGCTAAATTCTCTCTTATATTATTTTTCTTGTAGTCATGCGTTTCATATACCCCTTCCTTCTGAGATATATACATCAAATCATATTTTTGACTTTCAATTAATGTGCGACAATTAATTTCACTTTCATAATATATTGACAATTGTCCGGAATCTTTTTCAGATTTCTGTTTTTCATTTTCATCTACTAAACGATTTGACAGTTCTAAATGTAATTGCGGACATCTATGACATTCCGATATATATCTAACATTTTGCTTGTATATAGACATAAGATTCCTTAAGCATTTAAAACCTTTTAAATCCTGTTTTGGATCTCCCATCAGCAACATGGGGATTCCCATTCTACTTAATTCTTCTATAATTTCTTGCATATGCTTATCTATATCCTGTACTTCATCTATACAGATTGCGCCGCAATATTTTGCAATTGCATTTTTAATGATTACTCTGCCATCCTTTATACTTTTTGTGTCCTTTGATTTTTTACATAACACCCATTTAGCATGTTCAGGAATTACTGTTTGGTGAAGTACATTCAACTCATCAAGTCTTTTAATCTTTGCATTTTTATACTTTGCATCTTGAGGTAAATCTGCAACAGATATTTTTTCATATTTCTTTCCATAAAGTAAATGATAATACGGTTTTATTATTTCTCTATACAGAAATGAATGAATCGTACTCACTATTATATTTTGCGGGATTTGTACATAATGTTCACATAATTTTCTACGAATGCAATCTGCGGCACTATTAGTAAACGCAACGCAAAATATTTTCTTATCCTCATCAATTTGATTACGAAGAAGTATTATTTTATCTGACATCTTTGTAGTCTTTCCTGCTCCGGCCCCCGCTATATTTATTTCCACTTTATAACACCTCTTCCTGCTCTTGAGAAAGAAAATCTAATACATCTTGAATATGTTTTGGCATTTGAAATCCTTCTAATCCACCACTAGCTAGATCCTTACAAATAGTAAACATATCTGATGCTTTTGCATTTTTCCATGCTTCTGTAAGCTGCTCAGCCGTCATATTACTCCAACCGAAAACTTCTCCATATTTTTCCTTCAAAATATTAAAGTTGTCACCAGTATTTACAATTTCCGGTTCTAAGGTATAATACTCTGTCGTCCTAACACATATTTCTTTATCATCATTATACTTATCATGTCGTTTCTTTGCATCAGGTTGGTCATCATAATCTCGTATAATGCCCAATTTATTCCCTGAACCTTCATTGATTTTTTTCCAAATATTCATTATTTTCTCAAATCCCTTATGGAATGATAGCAATTCAATCTCACTCAAAGATACTTGCGAGTCAATATAAGATCGAATTAATAATTCTTCTGATATTCCCTCAAACAAAACACATTTCTTAGAGAAAAAAAGCTTAAAAAGATCCAAATTAGGATTCTTTGCTAAATATGCTATATCTTCATCTTCTAATTCGTCAACAAACGAAAATGCTTTTCCCTTATGTAAAACCACCACATTTTTTAAATTCATTTTATTAATAAATTCAGTACTATGCGTGGAGTAGAATAACTGAACAGTTTTATTCTTATCTGTAAATGCTTTTAGAAAACTGATCATCAATCTAGTATTGTTAATGCATAAATGAGCTTCTGGTTCTTCAATCGTCAAAACATTCAGAGCAGTATTCGAATTTTTGCCAATCAACGAATTAATCAGAACAAACAACAATACTAAGTTACGATGTCCCAACCCCTGCATTGACAGCTCTTCTTCTGAATACCCTAATCTTACACTGTTTAAAATGGATTGCATTGGTGGCATATTAGGAAGAATATTAATATGCGAAAAGAACTTCTTTGCCGCTTTTAGCTCCGATGTATCTTGCCAGTTTATTATGTCATTTATATCACTAATTTCTTTTAACGCCTCAAAGAAATGGCTATATTCTTTTTCTATTTTTAATTTATCCTGTTCTGAAAGTCCATCCTTCAATAAATCAACCAAAAATTTTGAGCCCAACTGATTCTTAGTTTTTGAAAAATCATCTCTTTCTGCCTCAAGAGCCTCGTACTTGAACATTCTCAATGTATCATATGGCACATTGCTACCATCCGAAACTTTTATTGAATAATTATAATATTCTACTGGTAAGAGATTCATTTTAACCTCTTTTAAATTTGCATCGTTAATTTCAGTCTGAGATACAACTTCTTTTACCACTCTGAATATGTCTGCGCAATTCTTAGGAGCGAACTCATATTTTATTCCATATTGAATTTCTCCGTCTTCGATTGCATACGACATATCCTTAACATAATATTCCTCTGCACCACTTGCCTGAATATTCACTTCAACACTTACTGTCGGTAAAAATTCTGCAAATTGCTCAACAGTAATCTCATCATTCCTAATTTTATTTTGATTCAGAATAATTTTTTTATAATAGCATTTCTTAGTTTCATTGTTTATATCAATCCATGATAATTTCTTACTGATATATGTATTATCATCAGTCAAAAAAGGAAGCGTGATTGCTTTTAAAAAGTTGCTTTTACCACTATTATTTTCCCCTATAATTGCTACTGTTTCTGCTAAACCTATATCTATATCCCTTAAATTTCTATAATTGCGTATTTTAACATGTGTAATCTTCAAATCTTCACTTCCTTTTTTTACAATACAGCTGTCAATTGTTAGTAGATATAATTTAAATAATGACTTCTCCAATTATTTTCTGCACTTTTTCCGACTGTATCAACATCATCATCTTCTCATTCCCATCCTCAATCTTCGGCTTACCACACCTCCGATTATCTGGATGTTCCGACACACAGCAATCCTTATACCAACACTCGCCCATAAGTGCCCCCTTAACGGACCACTTCTCGTTTTGTGTAAATTCACCCACCAATGATTTCATCACACGCTCTGTAGAGTATCTCTTAAAACCTGCCAAGTACTGTAATGTCTTCACATCATCAATCTTTGACAAGTTGATTCTATGATCCTCAATTGCTGATAAAACCTCTTCACGGATCTTGATTTTATCTGTCTTTCCAGTGCCTGTCCATGCCACTAGCTTATCAAAAGCAAGAATCAGGTATTCAAAACAAATCATATTCAGAATGATAATCTTCCCTTCTGCCTTATCTGCTATTGATTTCAATATACGATACTTGTTACGAATATCCTGATTGTCAACCACATAATCAAATGCAATATAATACTTATCGTCCTCTTTCATGTCAATATCTGACAACGCATCCAATAAGCCTTGATTGCTTCCTTTGCTTTCGATTACAAATGCATCATCAAAGAAAAGTTGATTAACCAATTCCCAGAAGTGAAGTCCTGCGCCGGTATCTTCCGTCCATAAATATTTCATATCACAACTCCTCTTCCAGTGTTATTCTATTATTGTCAAACTTCAACACCTTAAAACTCTTATCAGATACATTTAGTCCGTCGCAATTTCGTAGGAAAAGCATATATTGATTCGACGGCTCAAAATTAATAAAACGTCTGATCTCATCATTAATCAAATTATCTGCATTATCGACCACAACAAAACTATCCCTGCATTGTTCTAATGATTCTGAGAAATTATCTGATTTATAATTAAACAATTTTATAGCTTTGTACTCATCAGTTAATCGCAAATCTTCTAACATTTCATAAAGCACAGTTTTACCGGTACCGCTATCTCCGCCAACAAGAGTTATTCTATCGTCAAATTCCAGATTGTATGAAAATGGATCTGCTTTAAATGTAATATTCTTATAGATCATCTGCTTCTCTCCTTTCATACTCCTTGCTCCACCAGGCATTATATCCTCTCCCTCCGGTCACTATATCAGAATCGTTGAATCTGATTTGCACATCATTCGGAATATCAAAAAGCGTTGGTCTGGACATATAAATCTTTATATTATCCATAGTAAAAATGATATTTAGCACATTCGGACCACATTCCTCTACATTCACCACCTTATCCGGATGCTTTACAATATTAAGTAATGTCTTACATCCGGATGACAAATTACGGATTGTACCTAAGCCATATTTTGTTTCAATGTGCTTATCTGGTGTCAGCTTCGCCTTATCTACTTGCTGAATGAGATTTATTTCATATTGGGACATTTCTTCATTACTTGTATTCAAATTGAAATACAAATCGTTTTGAAGTATCCAATCTTTAGAATCATTTTTTTCTGTATATATATCTATCATTCGGTGTCACTCCTTCTCTCAATCATAATCAGTAACAAATGTTGCCATTTCTTCATAATATCCAGCAATACAATTTAAGTTATCACCTATTTTTTTGAATACCTTCACAAACATTTCCAAATTTACAACCTCATTTCCATAATTCTCAATATAAAAATGATATTCGTCATCTATATTAAACGGATACCGTGAAAAATCCATGTTTTTCATCTTTGCATTAGCATTATGATCTTTATCTATTTTGTCATATAATTCCAAAATATAGTCGTCCAGTTCTTTTGTCATTTCCTTAAATTGTTTTCTCTGGTCTTTATCGGATTCAAAACTTATCATACGTTTTTTTACTGTATTCCATATCTGCCTGATATCATGCCCTCCACAAAAGGACTCTTTCGTATTAAGCAGCATATTCAATGACCAGTTTATAGATTTTAGATACAACTCTATTGCATGGTTTGCCGAAAACAACATTGGGAAAACCACAATATCAGCCTTCTTATCCATATTGTCCTGCAAACAGTCCTGTGCAAGCATTATCGCTGCCTTCATATATCCATCAGCAATAATCATCATATCATGAATCGGTTGATGCGGTCTGGTTCTCCAATTCATATATGCTGTTTTATCTATATCTACATTATATGAAAAAATTTTTTCCATCTATCCACCTACTTTTTAATACTATAAATATAAATTGCTGAACTCCCTAAATGTTATAAAATATCAACCAAATACCTTCCAGCAATTATTGCAAACACTACTTTAGATGGGAATAATCTTTCACCCATATTAGCCATTCCAACTACATTCATTGCCCATTCTCCATAATCCTCCGGCAACCTATAACATATCGGTTTATCATTTTCAGAGATTGTTACTAATGGGGTCCTATTCTGTGAAAATCCAACTGAAAGAACATAAAACTCATTCTGTCCACTATGTAATGGCAACATAGGTTGCTTGTTAATATCCTTATAAACCTTTGCGCCTCTTTGATTATAAAAATAATCTTTTCCATCTTCTACTATAGGATCAATCGGTAATTTGTTCCTCATTATTTTATAACGTTCGTTCAAGCTCTCGCAGACAAAAGCATTATAATATTCTGGTTGCATTTCTATCTTACTATTACGAATCTCATCTGCATCTGAAAAATGATTCATAAATTGAAGAAGTGCTACAAAAGCCACCAAATCATCCGAATAAATTCCAGAAAAAGATTTGTACCAATAGTCATTATTCTCACAAATTACCCGATATAATTTTTTATACAAATCAAGCTGTCTTTGATTCAATGCAAACCAGCCCGAATCTAAAAGTGTCTTCTTCATTTTCCCATCTTTATAATCTCCAGTTAACGATATCTTCAATGATTGCATCAATCGAGATATTAATCCAGCAAGCATATCAGCCATTCTGATTCCAATATAATCCTTAGAATCTTCTTCGATGACATTTTTAAGTCCTACATTCTTTGCAGAATTCAATGTATGCGATTCTTTTCCTTCTCGGTCAATCATCAACTGATATTCATTAACATTCATCTCTGTCAACAATTTCTTAAATCCATCAAAAGGTGCAAAATAGGACCAATCTAATGTTTCGGGTACCTCTGTGTCCTCAAGCAGTAAAAGTATTTCCTGAAATGCTTGATTCTCATGCTCTTTCAAAGCAGTATTCGCTTGATTTTTAATAATCCTATCTTCTAAAAAAGACCGTAGTTCTTTAACAAATATTTGTGGCTCTTTATAAATTGCTTCTATCACATTTTGTGGTCGATATACATTGATAGCCTTAATTATTGAGTATTTCATGTAATCAACATCAACAAACATAGAATTATGATAATTTACAAACAGCTGGCTAATAACACACTCTATTTTGCTAAACACAGAGAAATAAATAATTATTTTCTCGTCAAATAGTGATACAAGGTCTTCATATAACTCAATCGTATGATTATTAAGAGAAGCAAACCCAAGCCTAAAATCTTTTACTTTCATAGTCTGACTCTTTAATTCTCCGTCTTTTTTTCTATAATCATACTTCGATTCAAAAGCAAGGTATCTGTCAGAAATACATTCATCATCTTCTGCTTTCCACCCTACAATTCCTGTTATGAAATTATCATAGTAATTATTCGCGGTAACAGTTTCATAATTAATCTTTCTACTATGCTCTGTTTCATCATAGAAAAAAATGTACTTCATCTTCAACACCTCCCTACTGATTATTTTTTGAATCACCATAATGTATCGAATCTTCCGCAACCTTCATCACCTTATACTCTGGCTCATATTGATAAATCTTTGCAGAATTATCTACTTCATTTCCTATATCTTCTGTTATGGAATACTCCTCAAAATTCTCCACCTGTTCCATAACTTTGTTGAATACTTCCGGGCTATACTGTGGTGGATAACCATTCTTCACCAAGCAGATTTTTATATCAAGTTTTAATTGGTTACGAACATTCTGATTATTGAGCCAATCAGCAAATGAGGATTTTGTATCAATAATATCTTTTATCTTCTTAGCTAATGCTTTACATTTATCATTTACTACAACACCATCAACTTCTTTATCTGTTCCATATTCAAAGTTATATTGGTCACGCAGTGAAATCAAAATGTCATAGAATGCTTTTTCTTCAAATGTTAAACCGATTTTACGAAAACTTTCTCTGTTTTCGTTCATTTGACGCAGAATAGCTAAAGCCTGTTCTGTGGCAATCCTAATAATATCCTCTGATGCCTTTTCCTGCGTTTCTCCAGCTTCTTCTGCTGTGAGATGTTTACGTCTTTCATGATACTCCGCAATAGTCTTTTCCAACATTTCTTGGAACGATTTTGCAGCTAACTGATTCACTTTTCCGTATTCCTTAATCTGCTTACGAAGCATTTTAATAAGAAGTTCTAACTTGGTTGCTGGCATTTTGACATCAGATAATTTTTCAAAGTATTCTGGCGAAAAGATATCTTCTTCCTCGCCACTTTCAAGAACACTTTCCACCTGATTGTATTTCAATGCTTCTTCAACCATCTTGGAAACTGCACGATTCATGGTATCTGTATCCACTTCACTTGTTCCACTCATTTTACGAACAAAACCAGCTATAGCCATAAAGCATTGTGCAAGTGCAGATTCTTCTTCACCAAGGTTACCTGAAGGCTGGCAGATATCAAAAGCAGTTCTCATTCGTTTTACTGTTTTTAAGAAGTAGGTTTTAAATGAAACCTTCTGAGAACCCTTATTTCCTTCCGTTTGTAATTCCTGCGTTGATGCAAACACATACTCGGCTGCTTTAGCAAGAAATCTGTAACGCTCAATAGGATCACAATCCGGATTTAAGAAAGGTGATAAATCATAATCACTAAACAGTGTTTTTAAAATTTCTAACTCTTCTCTGAACACTGATGTAGCCTGTTCAACATCATCAGATGTAGGGGCAACAGAAGTATCTCCACCATAAACCTTCATTGCTTCACGCATATTGTCGCGAATGCCGATATAGTCGATTACCATACCAAATTCTTTTCCAGGATATTTTCTGTTTACACGGCTAATTGTCTGTATCAACAAATGCTTCTTAAGAGGCTTGTCGTTATATAAGTATGTAAGACAAGGAACGTCAAAGCCTGTAATCCACATATCTACGACAATAACGATATGGAAGTTTGATTTTTCCTGTTTAAAAGCAGCGTCAAGTTCTTCAGAACGCTTATCATTTTTAACTCCGCCCAAATAATTATACATATCTTCTTCATCGTTACTACCGACACTAGACACCATTGCGATAAATGGCATTGGCTTCAATTCTTTCAATTCTTCTTCGGTTACAGAAACTCCATCAGGTGATTTCTTTTCTTCGAACCATTCAGGATATTTATCCTTGAATTTCTGAAGTAACGCATATGCAATCTTTCTGTTTGAACAAACAACCATTGCTTTCTGTATTCTGTCCGGATCACCTGCACAGGAAGAAATATAGTGGTCATGGATATCTGTAGCAAGACGTTCTAATCGGGAAGGTTCCCCAAGAATTACTTCCATAGAACTCATTGCTTTTTTACTTGCTTCGATATCCTCATAAGTTGCACCATCATCAGCACATTTTTTATAGTAATCTTCAATCTCTTTTACTTTTACCTTATCAAGTAAAACCTTTGCAATACGAGGGTGATATTTGATAGAAACAGTAAGACCATCTGCAACGGCCTGGTCCATTGTATATCGGTCAATTTCGTCACCAAAGGTCTGATATGTCTCTGCAATAGGAGTACCGGTAAATCCAACAAAAGTAGCCTGTGGAAATGCTTCTTTCAAAACCTTTGCGTATGGCTTTGAAACCATAGCTTTCATATTTTCATCAGCATCCTTGCTGAACTGAATCTTCTTAGAATGTTCAAGCTGAGTTCTGTGTGCTTCATCAGAAAAACATATAATATTCTGTCGGTTATTAATAAGACCGATTTTGTCATCTTCCCGGTCGCAGAACTTCTGAATTGTGCAAATGTAAAAACCACCACTTTGCCTTGCCCCAAGTTCCTGTCTTAACTGTGCTCTATTTTTTACAACAGATACTTCACCAAGGTTCAAAAATTCCATACTCTTTGTAAAAAGCTTTGCCCCCTGCTTTTGAAGTTCATCCCGGTCAACAATCAGGATAATTGTCGGTGACCCGATTTCCGGTATATCTGTACAACGAAGCGCAAGCTGACGGGCAAGAAAAGCCATAGTGTATGTTTTTCCGCATCCTGTCGCACCAAAATATGTTCCACCTTTACCGCTTTTTTGAACAACGGAATTAATAATACTTTGCTTGAGTAATCTTGCAGCAAAGAACTGTGGATAACGACATACAATTTCAACTTCGTCACTATCGTAAATGCTATCTTGAAAATAAATATAATCTCTGAAAATCTCTAAGAATCGCTCAGGTGCATAAACGCCCTTTATCATTGTTTCGGTTTCTTCAAAAGGCAAAGTAGATACTGCATCTCCTTCATTCACACGTCTCCAGGCATAAAAATGCTCATAAGGAGTACGAACTGTTCCAAGTCTTGTTTTAACACCGTCAGAAATACAAGCCAGAGGACAGTAATGTAAAAGATGTGGAATATCTCTCCAATAGCGGATATTAATTTGCTCCCAAGCATCATAAATCGTAGCATTGGCATCAGCAGGATTTTTCAATTCAATAACGCACAATGGCATACCATTAACAAATAAGAGTACATCCGGTCTACGATTTTCTTTCTGACCATTGTTTGTATATTCTACTGTAAACTGATTTACCACACGGAATATGTTTTTGTCCCAATTTTCAAAATTAATGAGCTGTATCATTCTCGCCAGTCCGTCCTGCGGTGTAAACTGAACCCCATCGACCATCCAACCATATACCTTATGTAAAGTAGCAAAGTCACTTTCGCTTCCGACAAGGCGAACATTATCAAAAATCTGAGTCACCTCATCTTCGGTTAAATCTGGATTTGTATCGGCTATAAACTTCTTGAAATCATCAGCAATCAGCACATCTCGTTTGGTTACGCGAGAGATATTGTTACCAGAAAAATAAATCCAACCCTCAGCCTCCAAAAATCCTATGAAGGCATACTCATATTCTGATTCACAATAGCGGCCATTATAATTTTTTAATCTAGCCATGGATTACGCCTCCTTTGTTTTGCTCGCCTCTTGGATAGAGCCTTTCATGAGTATAGGACATAAATCTTTAATTTGCGCTTTTAACTTTTCATTAATACCCCATCGCTCCTTATATGCCCTATAAATATTCGCAAGTGCTACTTGCTCTGTAAAATCCGGAACTGGAATTTCAATTTCACTCAAATCATCATAACCAAAAACAATTGTGGAGCTTCCAAAAGAATTGAACAGCACTTTTCTCGCAAAACTCTCCCTTTGTAAAAGTAAATACAAATAAAAAGGAGATAATTCATTTTCTCTACAAACACGAAAGGACTCATAAGCCGGGCTTACAATCAAATCCTCACCTTCGTTAATAACAATGCTTAGTTTTTTTATTGTACTATTAATTCTGGAATTATAAACAAAATCATTTTTCGTTACTATTTTAAAGGTTGTAATATCACCAGAAAACAATCTCATTGGTTCTATAAACAGTCCATCGTTATTAAACCCTTTAACATCAGATACTGTAAACTTGTTGTCCTGATTTCTGTTTTTGTTTCGTTCTATATAATCTCCAATTTTTTTGTATTCACAGTTTGCTAAATTCTCGATATACGCATCACAAACCAGTTTTAAATCCTCCAACCCACACTCATAGCTTTGCTGATTTGCAAGCATAGCACTGTAAATGTCAACATACTTTTGCTGAATTGGAAGTGGTGGGAGGTCGATTTCTATCTCACACATATCTTCCCAACTAAACGTTTCTCTTGCAGACCCCCAAGAATTAAATCGTGAATAACGATCAAATTCAGAACGATTGAAAAACATAAATAAATAGTCAGAAAGGAGCAATTCTGTATCTTTTACAGAAAACACAACGTAGGATGATGAGACAATGTAAGTATTATCAGTTGTATTATGGGCTAAAGTAATTTTCTCACCATTGCGAGATGTCACAGTAACATAAGCAAAATCATCGGGTTGTACTAAATAATATGGTTTTAGTGACACCCCTGTCATATCCGCCTTTGTTTCTATAAATATCTTTTGAATCGAAATTCCTTTCACATCTTCTATACCATACTGTAAATCATCATTTCTAGCATCGCATAGCTGTATCAAATCTCCTAATTTATATTTAATCAATCCCATAGCCAATCCCCCTAAATGCATCTTCCAGCATCTGCTGGGATTTCTTTTCCTGCACCAAAACTTTTTTCATTTCCGACTGAATACGAGCCATTTCCTTTTCATAATCTATATCCAAATCATGGTCAATAAATTCTATATATTTACTCGGAGTAAGTGTCCATCCCTTGCCTTCAATCTCATCAATACCCACACTACGATAAAGTTCAGGAACTTCATAATTCGTACCGTCAGTACCTTCGCTCTGCCATGTATGGTATATGTCAGCAGCTCTTTCAATCTGTTCTGTTACTAAACGTACCTTCTTTTTGTTTTCACCCTTAACTGGGTTTCCCGTCCACTGACGTAAATCCATAAAAAGAATTTCATGTTGACGATTACGAAGATTTCTACCGTGATATTTACCGCCTTTTTTATTCTGATTCAGTATCCAAAGTGTTACACTGATATCCGTAGTAATGAACAATTCTCTTGGAAGAACAACAATGGCTTCCACCTTATCATTCTGAATTAATTTTTTACGAATTTCTAAAGTGTCACTGTCGTTTAATGCACCATTTGCAAGAAGAAAACCGGCAACTCCGTCAGCTTTCTTCAAATGCGAAAGCATATGCAGAATCCAGGCATAGTTAGCATTACTTTCCGGTGGTGTTACATAGTCTGCCCAACGAGCATCATTTTTTAAATTGTCGTTATACCAGCCTTTAAGGTTAAATGGGGGATTTGCCATTATATAATTAAAATACAGCCCCTTATGCAAGTCATGCGTGAATGAAGAATCCGCTTCGTCACCAAGATTATGGCTAATACCACGAAGTGCAAGATTCATTTTTGCAAGACGATATGTCGCTGGTTCTTTTTCCTGACCATAAATATTGATGCCATTTAAATTTCCCTGCTTTGACTTTACAAGTTCAGCACTCTGAATAAACATACCTCCTGAACCACAGCAAGGATCATATAAGGTGCCATCATAAGGCTCAATCATCGTTGCAATGAGTTGAACTACGTCATGAGGTGTATAAAATTCTCCTTCCTCCTTTGTAGCATTTACCGCAAACTCCTTAAGGAAGTATTCATATACACGACCAATAAGGTCTTTTTCCTCTCCAAATGTCTTATGACTGATTTTGTTCACTTCATCAACAATTTTCTTTATGTCATTAGCTGCTAAATTGCGTGCTGTAAATGTTCCTTTAACAAAACAGCCTTTCAACTGTGGATCTTCTTCCTCAAGCCTTTGCAAAGCTGTATCTAGTGCAACATTAAGCTGTGGTGCCGGTGTACTGATAATAGTCGACCATCTTGCTTCTGGTGGTAAATTATATGTACCATCTGCAAAAGTAGCATCATCAAAGAATGCTGCTCTAATGTTCTCATCTTCCGGATCTAATCCCTGCTCTTTAAGTGTCTGTTTTAGATTTTCAATTCCATCCTCATACTTTTCGCCGATAAACCTCAAGAACACTAGCGTAAGCATCATATCTCTTTTTTCAAAGAATGAGCCGGAATTACGTGCCGCACGCAAATAATCTCTACAATTAAATAAAATATTATCTATGTTCAATGCCTTTTCAGTTGTTTTCTTCTTAGCCATATTACTTTTCTTCCCTTTCCTCGTCTGGAACAAATTCCATGATATCCTGTATCTCACAATGCAATACTTTACATACTTTTTCCAAAACTTGTGTACTTACATGTTCATTCTTCCCTAGTTTCGCCAGTGCATTTGTTGTAATTCCTGCCTGATCTCTAAGGTCAACTTTCATCATATTTTCATCTATTAATTTCTTCCATAATTTGTTGTATCTGATTGCCATTATTATCCCTTTCGTATCATTACAACTATTTATCATTTCTTTTTCATTATATCATCAAATCCAGTTTGCTTCAATCTGAAATTGATTTTTTCAATCTCTTAAATACATATAAAGAACTGATATTATTAGTCAATAAAGTACCTGTCCATCTTGTCAATAATTTTTCTTACCTACTCCTATTCCAACGTTTTTCATTGTTGTAATAATTCACATTAAGCTCATTTAACACCAATGAATGCAGTTTCATATCCCCTTCAAAATCATCAACAGAAAATTGGAATAGCTCTGCTTTCACCTTTACTGGCACATTATCATATCTGCCATAATCATTACTAATAACGGTTCATTTGGATACAGAACTCCAGGATGCACTATCAGAAGAAATGAAAAAATGGTCTGCTTTTATTCCTTTTTCAATGGCAACAGACCATACAAGTGACGAATAGATAAAAAGAAGACCTCACCGAAATTCCTCTCCAGTTTGGAAAAGAAAATCAGTAAGGTCTTCTTTCATATAGTAATTTACATTATTTTTTGCTTAACACTTTTGCGTTAGATTGTGTTGCCAAATTGTTGCCAAAGCTTAACCTTTTTTGTTTGGAACGGTTGTAAATAATGGCTTATTTTTCACAAAAGGTTATTCAAACTCAATCGTCCCGGGCGGCTTACTGGTAATATCATACATTACCCGGTTCACATGGCTCACCTCATTGATGATCCTACTGGTCACCTTCTGCAGTACTTCATAAGGGATCTGTGCGCTCTCTGCGGTCATGAAGTCGATGGTCTTCACGGCTCTCAGTGCGATGGCGTAATCATAGGTTCTCTCATCACCCATAACGCCTACGGATCTCATATTGGTCAGGGCTGCGAAGTACTGGTTGATCTCGCGGTCCAGACCTGCGTTAGCGATCTCCTCGCGGTAGATGGCATCTGCATCCTGTACGATCTTGACCTTCTCAGCGGTCACTTCGCCGATGATACGGATACCCAGTCCGGGACCGGGGAACGGCTGACGGAATACCAGATGCTCCGGAATGCCAAGCTCCAGTCCTACCTTGCGGACCTCATCCTTGAACAGGTTGCGCAGAGGCTCGATGATCTCCTTGAAATCTACATAGTCGGGCAGACCGCCTACGTTGTGGTGGGACTTGATCACTGCGGATTCACCGCCCAGTCCGCTCTCTACCACATCGGGATAGATGGTTCCCTGTACCAGGAAATCCACGGCACCGATCTTCTTCGCCTCTTCCTCGAAAACACGGATGAACTCTTCGCCGATGATCTTTCTCTTATGCTCCGGCTCGGATACACCTGCCAGCTTGTTATAGAAACGCTCTTGCGCATTCACACGGATAAAATGCAGATCGTAATTGCCGTTGGGACCGAAGACTGCTTCCACCTCATCGCCTTCATTCTTACGGAGCAGGCCATGATCTACGAAGACACAGGTCAGCTGCTCGCCGACTGCCTTAGATAACAGTACTGCTGCCACGGAGGAATCCACACCACCGGACAATGCGCACAGAACTTTACCATTGCCGACTTTCTCGCGGATCGCCTTGATGGACTCTTCCACGAAGGAATCCATCTTCCAGTCACCGCAGCATCCACAGATGTTGCGTACGAAATTATACAGCATCTTGGAGCCTTCCACGGTGTGAAGTACTTCCGGATGGAACTGGATTGCATACAGTCCGCGCTCTACACACTCTGCTGCTGCCACGGGGCAGTTGGCTGTGGTGGCCACGGCACGGAAGCCGGGAGCCAGCTTGGAGATATAGTCGAAATGGCTCATCCAACAGATCGTATTCTCGGATACATCGGAAAACAGCTTGGAACTGCGGTCTACCTTCACCTCAGTCTTACCGTATTCCCGAACGGCTGCACGCTCTACCTTACCACCCAGCACATGGGTCATCAGCTGTGCGCCGTAGCAGAGTCCCAATACAGGGATTCCTAAGTTAAACAGATCCTCGGAGCAGGTAGCTGCACCGGGTTCATAGCAGCTTGCGGGGCCGCCGGTCAGGATGATTCCCTTGGGATTCATCGCTTTTATCTTATTCAAGTCTGTCTTGTATGAGTAGATCTCGCAATATACATTGCATTCTCTGACTCTTCTGGCGACCAGCTGATTGTACTGTCCGCCAAAATCAATGACAACTACCAGTTCTTTTTCCATGGTTGTCCTCCAGTATATTTTTCTGTCCTCTATTATAGGGTATGGTGCAGGGGAAGTCAAAATATTTCTTGTCTTTTTGTATTTTCTCTCTGATAATAAAATTACAATTTTTATTATTAAATAGGGAGGTTTTCACAATGACTAAACAACTTGAAAGTAATAACCTTTCATCTCTGCAATGGTATAATAAGGATCACATTGCAAAACCATTTGTATCTTTTAATTCAGAAGCATTTATATCTTTTAACGCTTCAGCCCAATCTATTCTCCCGCCTTATGTCACTATTGCTTACAATGAAAAAAATGATGAAATCTGCATAGCTCCTTCTGATAAGAAAATAGGCATTTCTATCAAGTATTCCAAGTCCTCGCTTCCAAGCTTAACTCGATTCATGAGCAAAAATAATATCAAATTTCCCATAAAGTATTATATCCAAACTAATGATTCAACAAATAGTTATTTTTTAGCAACATCTGAATTTGTTGATGAAAATATCCTTATTGAACGTGTCCTCAAACTTATTAAAAAAGATAACTTATCAGCTATGAAAAGTGATTCTATGGAAAAATTGCTTAACTTATACGATTCTTTTATAAAAAGTTGCATTCGTAAAAGAAAGTATTCCTTTATCCCATTAGAAGATCGCCTTTCACTAGGAAAAGAAGGATTTATCCATGCTATTCAAACATACAATCCAAATATTTGCGATTTTAATGAGCATCTCAGCCAACAGCTTTCTCGTCATCTTGACAGATGTTCAGTAGATTTCAAATACAAATATAAAGAAGCCATTCCTTTAGAAAAAAGAGACGAAAATGGCTCTACTTATGAAGTTTTTGCTCATTCCAATTCTCAAAAAGCTTTCGAAGATGTAAATACAAGATATGATTTGTCTCGAGAGCTTGATCCGATAATTTTAAACGTTTATTCTCTTCAAAAAGCCGGATATACTCGCCCTGAAATTTGTAAAAAATTACACATAAACGCCTGCCTATATAATCACTATAATTCTTGTCTCAAAAAGGCTTTACAAACTTATTCTTTATAAACTCTTATTTTGCGGAGTATATATTTTACTCCGCAAGTTCTTCCAATTTTCCGAAGGTATAACCCATTTCTTCCCATTTTGTGAGCAGTTCATCCAGAATCTCCCCATTGGTCTTCGAGGTATTATGTAACAGCACCACCGCTCCGGGGTGGATCCTGCCTGTCAGTTTGGAAAAAGCTTCCTCGTAGCTGGGCTGGGCATCCACGTTCCAGTCCACATAAGCCAGGCTCCAGAAAAAAGTGGCATACCCCAGATCCTTTGCCATCTGCAGATTCGTCTCACTGTATTTTCCCTGGGGCGGCCGGTAGTACATCGCCATCTCCGTACCGGTGGTCTCCTGAAAAAGAGTTCTCACGTCATCCATCTCTTTCCGGAAAACCGCCGAATCAGAAATTTTCGACATGTCATAATGATGATAGGTGTGGTTTCCCACCGTATGTCCGTCCTCCACCATGCGTTTCACCATCTCCGGCGCCGACTCCAGAAAATGTCCTACCACAAAAAAGGTTGCCGGTGCATTGTGCCTTTTCAATGCATCCAATATAGCGGAACTATTACCATTCTCATAGCCGCAGTCAAAAGTGAGATAGATCTTTTTCTCCTCCGCATCTCCCACATAATAGGCATTGTACTCTTTTAGTTCTTCCGCAGATGCCGTGCCGGTGGGCTGCGTTCCTTCCGTTCCGAATCCCAGTCCCCAGTTCTCTGCTGAAAGTACCTCCTGCGTATTCTCCAATGCACTTCCCACTGTTTCCCGGGGGCTCATTTCCTGTTGCATATGCAGTCCGTATACAATGGCTCCAATCCCTCTTCCCAGAAAAAACATACATGCAAAAAGAAGCAGGGGCCAAAGTGTTTTTTCGTGTTCCGTGAAAAAACGTTTCATGTGGTATCTCCTCTCAGAACTATTCGCTACTACTTTATGCAAACGTTCTCCGGGGCATACCCGCATCCTCTTTTTCTGCTTCTTTTTCTATATTCCATTTTCTGTTTTCAACAAAAAATCAGTTTGGCAGCTATTCCCTTTCCCGCTGTTTCTTATGCGAGATGATTTCATAGGCGGTCACAGCCACCCAGAACAGCAGACTGACTCCTTCCGCCACACGCCAATACCACATGCCGGAATACCACACTTTGACAGTTCCCTGATAGCCCGCCGGCAGGATTGCCCGGACATGACCGTTCTCACCTACAGTCACCGGGAATTTTTTCCCCGTTGTCATATCCTTGGCATGATACCCTTTGTACAAAAGCATCGGCAGATCGATATAATACTCTCCGGGACCCGCAACAGTCGTCACCGTAGTCAGCGTGTTCAGATTTTCCTTCTCAAAAGCTTCCACTGTCACTCCGTCCGACGGCCATGCATCATGGTAATAAAAATTCCACTCCACATCCAAAGGCAGGTACTCCGCTCCCAGAATGCCGGAATGTCCCATGGATGCCATAGAATTCAATCTCAACGGCTGATCTTTCGTCTGCAGCAGATCGTTAGTCTGATACATGGAGAAAAAGATACAGCCGCCGCAGACTGCCACCAGGAATATGGTCTTTGCCACCTTATCCTTCCACCGGAGCATCCAGTGTCCCGCCGTGCAGGCCACCAGAGTCATGGCAATTGCTGCGATGGTCGTCAATCTAGTAGGAAACCGGATCATCGTAGTCAGAAGCTCCAGCAAGGAATTGGCTTCCTTCAGCGCATTCCAGGGGAAATAGTAAGTACTTACCGCAATTGCCACACATCCCAGAATAAATGCAACCTTGGCTGCCTTATCATGTGCCGGATCCTGTTCCTTTTCCCTGTTACGGATAGCAAAATACACAATCACTCCCAGTAATACGGCAACACCTATATAAATAGGCTCTGTGTCCACCATTCCCAGCTCCTGAAATCTGGAATTGCTTCCGGCATTCTGCATGGTGAAAAATATCTGTGCCCCCAAAATTCCCCGATCCTGAATGTATACGCCGCTGTTATTGGAATAACGGTATTGATCCGCCAGCATCATATCTAACATCGGAAGCAGGAACCAGATATTTGCCAGCACCGTTCCCACAACCACCTTTACCAGTTCCAGGAAAGTTCTTTTGCGGAATACTTTTCGGATACATAATAAGCACAAAAGGATGGTAAACACACCCGCAATCTCACAGCTTAATACATGGCTCTGGATAATACCGGAAAAGCCCAATACCGGCAGCAGCCAGGAATGGCGGTACTCCTTTTTCTCCATATCTTCCGTGAAGATCCGATAAAAACCATAGCACAGCAACGGCAGGAAGATCATTGCTGTGTACTCACCTACCGCACTCCGGTTATAAATATTGTATACGCGATACGGTGCCAACGTATACAACATACTTCCGAACATTCCGGTCACACGGTTACGGAAAATTCCGCAGAAGCAGATATACGCTATGACCGCCGTAGCCAGATTGACCAGAAAGATATATCCATCGTAGGAAACACTCATGGGGAAACCGATCAGCCGAAGTATTGCCGGAATTACCAGAAATGTATCGCAGTAAAACAGTGAGTTGGCATAGCCATGCCCATACAGCCACATGGGCTCTACTCTCGCAGGAAAGATTCCCTGTGCCAGGCTCTGCGCCAGGAATTCAATACGAAGCAGGTGAAATCCCAAATCGGCTCCCACCATAATATAATCCACAAATACCGGTAGGGAAGCCAGGACCGCCAATGCGGGAATTCCGAAGTATACCAGTTTCTTCTCCAGCGCAAGAGGATATTTTCCCATATACACATACAACATGATCAGCGAATCCAGCAGCAAAAATCCCAGGAGGAACATCACAAGCAGCATTCTGTAGGACGCAGTGGTTTTCACCAGCCGGATATCCTTAATAGTAAGCTTTCCGGTTCCGTAGTAGTCTGCGTGGATGTTTACTTCATCCGCTTTCAGACGGCTTGTCACATAGATCTCACAGGAGCTTTCTGTTCTCCCGGAATACAGGGAAAGCTCGTTTTCCAGCAATTCTCTGTAGATTTCTCCATCACTTGTAATGTTAATCTTATTTACGCCGTTGTCATCCGTGTCATACGTCACATAATAGCAATAAGTACCGGGTGCCATGGAAAAACCGCTCATTTCCAGCCAGGGACCGCTGATATTGCTGCTGCCGTCCACGGAATAACCTTTTGCTTCCCGGATGACACCCTCTTCCGTTGTCACCTGTGCATCTGCCAGAGTGCTGATTGTTTTATTGCCGCACAGAATTCCGATCACAGGCACCAGCAGTAACAGAACTTCCAGAAGCAACAGAATACGGAATTTTTTGTTTTTCAGGATTTCAGATTTCTTCCACATATCCATTTCCTACGCTGCCTCCTTTTGTACTTTCCGGTCCGGATTTTTCTTCTGTGTGAGTATACAGTATATAACGATCCCAACTATGCCAAGAGCGCTGAGCGCCACTGCTACCAGTTGTGCTGCACCGGCTGCGGCACTCATCTGAAACTGCGGTGCTTCGATCAGAACCACATCCGGCAGATCTTCCTTCTGGCGGATCCACAAAGGTGCTCTGCCTAACAGCAATTTATTGGTCAGAAATTGTGTCGACACAAAAGCTGCCGCAAGTACCGCTGTCTCCAGGATGGTGGCTTCTGTTGCGGATTTTCCCTCCCGGTAAGCGTTCAGGAGACCGCATCCTATAAATGTCAGTCCGCAGATTGCCGGGATCATAAAGATCGCAGGAGACTGCATACTGAAGGTCAGCACCTGGAACACGGCATTCTGCCGGAGCAGATCCCAGGGAAAGCTGCCAAGACTGAGAAGTATTCCCAGCATTCCGCACCAGAACAATCCCGCAGTGCTGTCTTCTTTACTGTTTTTCTTCTGCAGCGCCCCACTGAATTTCAGCCACAGCAGGAAAAAGAAGAGTCCCGTAAGTGCCGGACCGACACCAATGGCAGCCGTTCCCTGAAACCCATTGCTCTTATAATCATAGGTGGCACCTCCCTGGAAAAAGAAGGTCAGATAATGCAGAAGAAAAGCTCCCTTTTCCTGAAATGGACGGCTTCCCACATATCTTGCCACATCACGATATGCCACAAGATATCTTAGCATCGGCAGCAGATACCACAAATTGCACAACAGTGTTGCCGCTACTGCCTTTCCCAATGTCAGCCAGCCGTCTTTTTCCAGCAATTGTCTGCGATAATATACGCAGCAGAACACTAACAGAAGCATTCCCACTTCCAGAACCGCAAAAGAAGACTGTAACAGCAAGGAAATCGCTATGGCCAGAAGAAGCCATTGCGGCAGTTTTCCTTTTTTCCGCCCGACTGCCCTCACCAGAAACAGTAATAACACCGGCAGGAAAGCGTAGCCTAACGCTTCCCCAATGGCGGCTCTTCCATACAAGGCATCCAGATACCACGGTGCCCAGCAATACAGTGCCGTACCGATCACCGCTGTTTTTTTATTTTGAAATCCTTCTTCCAGTGTCTTGTAGGAAAAGCACACTGTCACGGCATAAATACATATCAGAAACATCCGGTAAACACTTTCCAGTGCAGCTCCTGTCATTCGCAGAAGCACCGGCAGCAGCCAGAACAGATTTCCGTCCAAACCTGCCGTACCATGCTCATACTGCCAGTTTACCGGCATTGCCATCTGAAAAATTCCCGCTGACAAATAGTCTTTCATATTTTCAATACGAACCAGCTGGTAAGGAACCTCCGAGGAATTCAGACAATAATTTGTAAGCAGCGGGAGTGCTCCTGTCAGAAAAATACCGGCCAGGCACCAGAAAATACCATTTCCCTTGAATTTTAATTTTTCTGTTATTTTCATGAAGCTTTCCTCTCCCGTCTCTTCTCCAGTGTCACCCCTGCGATCAGCCCCAGCAGGCTGAGCCAGCTCACAGCCTCTGCCACTCTCCAGTACCAGGGGCTTCTGAATGTCACCTGAACCGTTCCGTCATAGCCTGCCGGAACTTCCACACACACCGCATAATTATCACTGGTGGTGATCGTCAGTTCCTGGCCGGTAGTCTTGTCGTATGCCCGGTAGCCATAATAATACAGAAGCGGTAATTCCACCGTTTCCGTCTTATCACCCCGGTTCTCACAATGCATGTCTATCTTTATTCCATCCTTATGATAGTCCGTAATATTCACTGTTTCTGCGGCATAAGGATCATGGGGCCAGAACAGGGAGGCATCCGCTCCGTAGGGCAGGTATTCCGCTCCGGCAATATAGCCGCTTCCCATTCCTTCCTCTCCGTAGATCCGGTAATCGTCAGCCGTCTGAAGCATATCATCCATCAGGTAAATACTGCTGCACAGAGTCAGTACCATCATTCCGGCAAAATAGAACTGCAATCCGTGCGTCTCATACTGTCCCTTGATCTCTTTGGCCACAACACCTGCCACCAGTACTGCACACAGTGTTGCAATGGTCAGAAAACGGTTGGGAAATTGAATACTTGACACCAGCGTTGCGGTAATATCGTTCAGGCTATGAATCTTATCCCATGGAAAGATTGACAGACACATCCACATAGCCAGAACGGCAAAACCTCCGGCAATCTTGCCCAACGTCTTTTCTTCCCTGCGCAGGTGCGTGGTTTTGCGGAAAAAGAGCATTCCCGCCCAAAGTAACAGTGCCACAGTCAGTGCGATTCCCATTCCCATGGGCTGACTATCTGCCATTCCGTTGTCGGAATAGAACACATTGTAGCCGTTCCGGAAAAAAGTAAATAATAGGTTGGTCAGATACAGTCCCCTATACTGGATCACTCTGCCAGAGACATGCTGAATCACAAAATCGCCCCGCAGCATATAATCAGCAAAAGGCACTAGGAACCAGGCACTCAGCAATACACTGTAGATCACTGTTTTTGCCAGAGAACAGAACGTCTCCTTGCGGAATACCTTTTTGATCAAGATCAGACACAACAGAATAGTGAAAGCGCCTGCCTGTTCTCCCGTCAGCAGGTGTGACTGCACTAGCCCGGTAAATCCTATCGTCAACGGAATCCAGGAATAATGATATTGTTTCTTCGTAACATCCTGTGCAAATACAAGATAAAATCCGCAGGCGATCAGTGGCAGAAATAATATTCCGAAAGTCTCACCCAGCGATCCGCAGATATATGTCTTGGAGAGACGATATACCGACAAAGTATAAAGTACTGTACATAAAAGGCCAATGTTACGGTCTTCAAAAATTTTTCGAAAGCTGTAATATGCCACCAGTATGGTAAGTGCATTGATAAACAAAAGAAACAGTCGATAACTGGTAATAAAGGAAAAGCCGATCAGCCGGAACAATGCACCCACATACAAAAGTGTCTCCCCATAAAAGATCGAAGACGCATATCCGTAGCCCTGCTGCCATTTCGGTGCAATCCGTACCGGAAACTGCCCTGCCAGAATGCCATCCTTGATTCCCATCATACGCAGCATATGGTATCCCAGATCTCCGCTGGACAGCATGGTATCCTGCAGCAGAGGCAGGGAACTGAACAGCAAAAGGAGCGCCAGACCGAAATGAATTCCCTTCTGCGAAACAGATAACGAATACTCTCTGTCATACTGCACATAAGTATATAGCAGATTCACCAGAATGGAGATCACCACAACCAAAAACAGGAAAATGACTGCCAGACCGTTGGTTTCCCGAATGGTAAGCCCCGAGATCATATAGTTTCCTTCTCCACCGTAGGTAACAGTAACACGTATATTATCCGACTTCTGCAGCAGCCATAACGGATAATCCGTCTCATGCAGTCCCTGATAGAGGTGCTCTCCGCTGTTGCGGAGCATCCGGTATCCCACAGTATCATCCTCAACAATACAGAAATTCTTCATATTGGTATCCGTATCATAATGCAGCTGGATCCGGTAGAGACCCGGCTTTAATGAAATATGCTCTATAGTCATATTGTCCTGATAGACTCCGGTATTTACCGTTACCCCTTCGGACGGATATTCATACACCTCATTTCTGCCAAACAGACCGACAATTCCCAATAATATCAGCAGGATTTCCGCCAGCAAAACTCTTCGGAAAGTCTTTCTTTTTCCTATCTGCAATGCTCTGATTTTATGAATAAATTCCATATGTAACGTTCCTGTCTCTTTCGTTATAATATTCTATTTATTTTATCATTATATCAATCAATATGCAACAAAAACGAACCTTCCGCATAGGTTAATCTAACTCCTTCGTATGATATGGAGCACCGCCCATGGACTGCAAAGAAATGATCCTGTCAGAGGACACTTATGACATTATCACAGACTTTTCCGCATCGGAATTTCTGGGAGATGACAATAATTGTTATGAACGCATCGGAGAAGATTTTTTGATTTTGTATCTGGGCAATCTGGGAATCCGCAATCCGAAAATTGATTTTTTCCCCTATCACAATATGCCGAAGCTTTATGGGCTCATGCAGCTATCTCCCTCCGGTGAGACGCCACCCGGTGTCGCTCCCTTTGATCCGGCAGACCTGATCGCCAGTGGGATCACCCAGGTACAGCGTCCGCCCCTAAGTCTCACGGGGCAGGGTGTGATCCTGTGTTTTATCGATACTGGGATTGATTACCAAAATCCTGTGTTTCTGGACGAGAACGGCAACAGCCGCATCCTGGCGATCTGGGATCAGACGGTTCAGACCGGGATACCACCTGAGGGGTTTAAATATGGTTCTGAATACCGCAGAGAGGATATTAACCTGGCGCTGCGCTCCGAGGATCCTTATTCCATCGTTCCCTCCCGGGACGAAAACGGACACGGCAGTATCCTCGCCGGAGTCGCCGCCGGCAGTGTCGTCCGACAAGGCAATCCTTATATCGGTGCTGCACCGGGTGCCGACATCGTTGTGGTAAAACTCAAGGAATGTAAGCAATATCTACGAAGCTTTTATCTGGTGCCCGAGGGTGTTCCCGCCTATCAGGAAAATGATATTATGCTGGGCATCAAATACGCGGAATCCTTCGTGCAGCTCTTCGAGCGTCCGGTAGTCATCTGTCTGGGTCTGGGAACCAACCAGGGAGATCATGCGGGCAATTCCTCCCTGTCACGGTATCTCTCTTCCCTCGCTGTCCGCAGAAGCCGTGCCGCCATTGTCTGCGGTGGAAATGAAGGGAACGCCTCTCACCATTACCGTGGAAGATTAAGCGCTCAGACACCGGAGGAATCTTCCCGGGATGTGGAGATCCGGGTCAGTGAAGGCTGTATCGGATTCTGGCTGGAGCTTTGGGGCGCTCTGCCGGATGCTTTTAATCTGAGCATCCGCACTCCCGGTGGGGAGACTATTCCCGAACTGCGCCTTGGGTTGCAGCAAAGCGTGACCTATTCCTTTATCTACGAAAAAAGCAGAGTCACTATCGACTCTGCTCTTGTGGAAGAAAATTCCGGTGAAGAACTGATCCTTGTACGCATCCAGGATCCTACCCCCGGTATCTGGACCTTTCATGTCTCTGCTTCCGGTAGTTTATATAACGGCAATTTTCACATGTGGCTGCCTATCACAGAATTTCTGTCTACTCCGGTATATTTTCTCAATCCGGATCCCGACATGACTCTGACGGAGCCCTCGATGGCTCCGGAGGTTCTGAGCGTTTCTACTTACAACGCGGAAAACAACAGTTTTTACGCAGAATCCGGCAGAGGCTTTGGGCGCACCGGGCAGATCCGTCCGGACTTATCCGCTCCCGGAGTCAATATCTCCACCATTGACGGACGCCGTACGGGAAGCAGCATGGCTGCCGCTATCACTGCCGGAGCTGTGGCTCAGTTTTTCCAATGGTCAGTCATTGAAGGCAATAACCGGCTGGCGGAAAGCCGGGAGATCCGCAGTTATTTCATACGCGGTGCCGTGCGTACACAGGGTCTGAACTACCCCAACCGGGAATGGGGCTACGGCAGGCTGAATTTAGAGGAGACCTTCAATGCCCTGCTCCGGGTATGACTATATGATCTCCTGCAGGGCATAGACCGGCTGCACACTGCAGACACCGTTAATCTTACGCACGCCGCGCTCCAGTTTTTCCAGTTCCTTTTCCGAGGTCACATCCGCTTTTACGAGGAAATCATATTCCCCCTCTACCTGATAGCAGGATGTGACTTCCGGTTGCTGTCGCATTCTTTCCATAAATCCCGTATGATATTTTTTATGCTGTACCGTTACCTCTAAAAATACCTCCATAAGCCACCTCTCTTCTCAAATCTTTTACTTGATCACCGAATAAAAAACGCTTGATGATGTATCTTCGTCAAATACAGCCTCCTGTGCAGGCACAAATCCGTGTTTGACTCATTGTATACATAAAAAGAGGAAAGACACCGTACACACGATATCTTTCCTCTTTGAAAGTGATTGCATCATACCATATTCTTTCTATACTTACAAGTCGTCTGATAAATCTTATCAGAATTTTAATATTTCGGACAATACTTTCTGCCGATTTGTACGCTATAAGCCTATTTTACATCCGCTTTGGAAAAAATTCTGGCATACCCATAGGACAGCGGACGGTCCGTCATGTCCGCAAACCGCAGAGGGAAATTCTCCTTTTCCTCCATGCGGTTCGGGCAGTCTCTCCTGCCGCACCCCAGACAGATTCCGGCACATTTGGTAAAAGGATCCTTCGTCAACTCCGCATAAAATACCACACTTTTCTTCGGAATCATGCAGTAAGCTTCATTACAGGTAACGGGCATCTGCAATTCCCACAAAAGTACGGGCAGATTTTCCAACTGCAACCGGTCATTTAATTTTTTTTCCGAGCTTCCGGATTCCCCGGCTACTGATCCTAGAAAATACAATCTCGCCACATGCAGTTCTCTGTGGTCAGCAACCCATTTCGTATAGGCCTGATAGCTTTTTAATAATAATTCGCTGGACAGCACCTCGATCATATAACTCTCTGTCAAAAGTCCGTCCTGTAAATAGTTCTCCTGTAAATCATCGATCCCTTTTCCCAGAGTAATACCTACAGCCAAAAAAGACTGATCCCTCCCGGGAAAAGTCTCTTGGATTTCTCTGTCCTGCCATCCCGCTTCTGTCTCCAGGCAGGGGATCATCTCACCTGCCAGCCTCTTCAGATTGGGGTATTCTTCCGGATCATAATGATATTTTTCCATCACACTGTGCAGAAATTGTTCGTTCCTGCACAGTGCTGTAATTTCTGAAAAAAAAGTCTGCATGTCCACCTGTTCTCCCGGAATACCGGTGATCTCATGACGCAGGCATATTTTGCCTGCATCCGGTTAATTGTTTTTAATGCGCAGGCATCTGATGGCATTGAGCACAGCCAGTACCATAACTCCTACGTCTGCGAAGATAGCAACCCACATGTTGGCGATACCCAGCGCACCCAGGATCAGGCAGATGGCCTTAACTGCCAGCGCAAATACGATGTTCTCGTAAACGATGCGCAGACATTTCCGGGAAATCCGCATAGCCAGAGCGATCTTGGCAGGATTGTCATCCATCAGAACCACATCCGCTGCCTCAATGGCCGCATCTGAGCCAAGGGCTCCCATGGCGATACCGATATCCGCACGGGAAAGTACCGGTGCATCGTTGATACCGTCACCCACGAATGCCAGTTTTTCCTTCTCGCTCTTGTCCTGCAACAGCTTCTCCACGCAGCTTACCTTGTCTGCGGGAAGCAGTTCACTGTGTACCTCATCCAATTTTAACTCACCGGCCACATGTTCTGCAACTGTTTTGCTGTCACCGGTCAGCATAACGCATTTCTTCACACCGGAATTCTTCAGAGATGCAATGGCTTCCTTCGCACCATCCTTGATCACATCAGAGATCAGGATGTATCCGGCATATTTTCCGTCTACCGCTACATGTACCACTGTACCGACACCGGTATTTTCCGTATAGGACAGATTCAGGCTCTTCATCAGTTTCGCATTACCGGCCGCTACCTGCTTGCCATTTACTTTGGCAGTAACGCCGTGTCCGCTGATTTCTTCCACATCACTGACGTTGGACGCCTCCAGCTCCTTGCCGTAAGAAATCTTCAGGCTCTTGCTGATGGGATGGCTGGAATAGCTCTCCGCATATGCAGCATACTCAAGCAGTTCATCCTCTGTGAAATCCCTGCCGGGGTAAATACCCGTCACATCGAATACACCCTTGGTCAGGGTACCGGTCTTGTCAAATACCACATATTTGGTCTCAGACAGCGCTTCCAGATAATTGGACCCCTTCACCAGAATACCACAGGCACTTGCTGCTCCGATTCCTCCGAAGAAAGAAAGGGGAATGGAAATGACCAGTGCACAAGGGCAGCTGATTACCAGGAAAGTCAGGGCACGAATGATCCACGTGCTCCAGGCTGCCGGATTGCCCATGATCAGGTTGATCACAGGAGGCAGGATGGCCAGTGCCAGAGCACTGTAGCAGACTGCCGGGGTATAATATCTTGCGAACTTCGTAATAAAGTTCTCAGACTTGGACTTCTTCATACTGGAATTCTCTACCAGATCCAGAATCTTGGATACGGTGGATTCTCCAAATTCCTTGGTGGTACGGATCTTAAGTAATCCGGTCAGGTTCACACAGCCGCTGATCACATCCTGATCCACTGTGATCTCTCTGGGGACGCTTTCACCGGTCAGGGCACTGGTATTCAGTGTGGATGTACCTTCCACTACCACACCATCGATAGGAACCTTTTCACCGGGACGTACCACAATCACGGTTCCGATCTCTACATCATCGGGATCTACCTGCTCTAAGCTGCCGTCCTCTGCCTCAATGTTGGCATAATCCGGGCGGATATCCATCAGGGCGCTGATGTTCTGACGGCTCTTGCCCACAGCGACCGCCTGGAACAGTTCACCGATCTGGTAGAACAGCATAACGGCCACGCCTTCGGAATACTCTCCCAGTCCCATGGCACCTACGGTAGCTACCGCCATCAGGAAATTCTCATCAAACACTTCACCGTGCATAATGCCCAGAACGGCTTTTCTGAGAATATCATAGCCGATCACCGCATAGGGAATCAGGTACAGCAGTCCCAGCCACATCCCTTCCAGAGGTACAAAATGCAAAATAATTAACAGTACTGCCGCCACAATGATGCGGACCAGTACTTTTTTCTGTTTCTTAGTCATAGCTTCCTCTTTTCCGAGAGCATCCTATAAATAGATCTCGCAGTCATCCTCTACTCTCTTGCAGGCTTTTACCACGTTCTCCATAACGGCCTTCTCATCGCTGTCATCGGCAAATTCCACCTTCATCTTCTGGGTCATGAAGCTGACGGTTGCATCGGTAACACCCTCTACCTTCTTCGCTGCATCCTCCATCTTCAGAGCACAAGCTGCACAGTCTACTTCTATCTTGTAAGTTTTCTTCATGGTAATATCCTCCTCTTTCTCCATTCGCATTTTTTGTTTAGTTGCTAATGATTTGCATTTAGTTTTAATATTCATTCATATGAACCACTGTTCATATGTTTATATTACCATATGCCTGGAAAAAGTCAATACTGTTTTTAAATGTTTTGTAAATTGAGAGTTAGTGAAATAATCCCGTAGCCC